>Ga0315914_1001605_pt1 | contig 34050 bp, 11 predicted proteins | sample MpolenodulesMG_FD_203920 | JGI IMG/M metagenome (GOLD analysis project Ga0315914, IMG submission 203920) | Medicago polymorpha root nodule microbial communities from Los Angeles, California, United States - elongated nodules | ecosystem: Host-associated > Plants > Roots > Nodule | place: USA...
TATATATATATATATATATATATATATATATATATATAAAATATGAAATTTGATCATTATTAATTTTCTACCCAATACTATTTGGTATACATTTTAAAAATCAAATTCAATAATCAGTGCATTGCACAGGTTTAATACTAGTATACCAACATGCAATTATGTTTTTCTAACTCGTCTCATAATCAAACTTACGTTCCATCTAGCCCCCCAAAATAACAAAACAAGGTTGGTGATCATAGAACAATATCAAATCTTTATTTTATACAAAATTTAAGAACCACACACATCATTCCATAAGAAGAATACAAATTGATCGCATAAACCACTTCTCATCTACATCATACTAAACACTCAGATAAAAGCAATGATTGTTTCTAATTACAACTTGATTAGTTCCTAATTCTTGCGAGGACACAAGACTCCAAACATAATAATTCACCCTCTTTCCTCATGGCATCCAGTCTAAGACAGGGTGGAAAATTGAAGATAGTGTACAAACAGAAATTTGGAAGATATTAAGGGTGTGTTTGTATGGAGGGTTTAAGAGGGGAAGGAATGAAAGTGTTTACTTTTCATTTTTAAATTACGGACACTGTGAAACATTTTTTAAAAGGTTAACATATTAACATGATAAACGATCATATAATACTTCAATCACACTTAAATTATTTTATAAAAACATGACATATAGTCCATAATTTAAAAAAGAAAATTAAACCCTCCCATCCCTTCCCCTCGTAAACCCTCAATCCAAACACACCCTAAAGGGATTATAACATTAGGAACCATATAGTATAATAATCATAAACAAGTTAGGATAGCTCAATTGGTTAGAGCGTGTGGCTGTTAACCACAAGGTGGAGGTTCAATCCCTCCTTCTAGCGATTTTAATCCTGCCTATGTTTAGCTTTGCTATTCATTGTCGGTCCCAAGCCCGGGTAAAGGAGAGAGTTGTGTTAAGCTTGGGTAACAAACATAAAACTTTGTCCAATCTCTTTGATATGAATCGAATACGCACTAGTGTTAAGGCTAGGTCGTTGCCTAGAAGCAACACGTTGTATAGCTCGAGTACAGTGTCAAATGAAATGAGCAAGGGCCGCTGCATTGTTTTTGATATAACACCATGACGTTGTTTGATTCATGTAGCCGACCCCACTTAGTGGGATAAGGCTTGGTTGTCATTGTGTATAGTATAATCATCAGAGATTGTGAGTCAAATAATATGGGTGTGTCACTTAAATTTAAGCTTAAAACATGTATGCCTTACCCCAATTTCTTGAAACTTTACGAGATGATCTTATCTTCCTATTGTAAAGAGTCATGCAAACAAGGAAAATACTGATGGGTGCTGATAATATAACCCTATTCCATTTTATAAGTTTTCAGCTGAATCACTGACTTGTAAAAGGGCTAAAGGTTAATGGAAATGTTATGTTTTGAGAAGATAATAATCAAATTGCCTATTGCCTGTTGTGATTTTGATCTTGATCGACATGCATAAACTCGTGAGACTAATTTACCATATAAATCAATTTCAAGGAGTTACCACATCATACATCAGAACTCAATCCAATCACACAAACAAAGTTGTCAATATTTCAAATAAGCACAACACAAACAATTAAGCAATGAATATTTCATGACCAGTTGGATCACCTCATTTGACATAATGCCTCGTGTTAGAAATGCAGTCAAACACATACTACTCTACAACACCCAAGAGTTCATAGTGTTACACCCTAATTCCTGACGATAATTTTATATAATAATAATCATGATTTTAACGAAAAAGGATGTCACACACATTCATTCATCTTACTACGTAATAAAATAATAAAGAATCAGATACAACAGCGGAAGATCCTTCATAAAAATTTAATTATTATAAAATATCTTGTCTTCAAAATTATTTAGGAAAAATAGCATAAAACATCATGGTGCTTAAACTTCATAATTCAGGGACATTCAACATTTAACCCAACCCAATGTTACAGATCAGAGCACGTATTTCTTCAACTACTTAATATCACAAATAATAGCTACAGGAGTATATCCCCGTTGCCACCTTCTAAGCGTCCCACAAAGCTAAAGCTCCGCATCCTGAGTATTTGTACCCCAAGGGTACAGACACCAAAATACACAGACAACAACAAGGGGTGAGAATTCACAACATAACATATATTAGGATACATGAATAATAAAGTAGATAATCTTATCATCATCGGTCCTTCATTCACATCATCATCAATTATTTATCATATCATCATCAATCATTCATCATAATATTCATACAATTTATTTCATAAACATCATTAACACATACATCTTATGCACACCTTTAACACGCATACCATATTCACATCATTAGCACACATCACAGCTCACCTATCATGACCTATATGCAACATACTTAATTCCTAGACCTACATGCATGCCGGTACCGGATCCTATCGTCATAATAATGTAGTTCAGAGATGTGTTACTGAAACACACATTTCGTCATTCGTCATTCGTCATTATGCAGTATGATATGATGCATGAAGACTCACCAAACATCATTTAGAAAGACACGTAAACAACACATCATCTTTACGTCATAGTCATTCGTCATTTTTCATCATTCATCATTCTTTATCTTTCGTCATTTTAACAATCATAACGTCGTTATACATCATCATTAACACTATATCGTTAATTAACATCATATGTTCATCTGATTATATCTAACTCATTTTTCTTGTTAAATCTCACGTCATGTTTAGGACCTACACTCATCATTGGTTTCTTCTACATTCTCTGCACCATCTACTCCTAGTAACCTACCTTATCCTTCATCCTAGGTCTTTATGATTTTTACTACTCCCTTGTCTTTCCTCCTAATAACTTATGTCTATACGATTAGACTTATTAAGTCATAAGACCCTATCGCCAGTTATTAATTTCATCATTATTATCGTCTATTACCTTAGTTCTCTAACATCATACACTTATTTTACTTGGTTTGTACCTTTAAAAATATAGTTTAAATCATTAGATTCTATCTCTATTCTAAGTTTCTTCTATTATCTTTGTCCCTTGTTTATGAACTATTCCTAAAACAATCATCTTTTCTTATCTTATCCCTTACCTTTCTTCTCATTCATCTTACTCCCTTCTATTAGATTCATATCCCGACTCACCGCTCTTACTACCCCTCACACCGTTCATTTACTTCGTACACAACTTTCTGTCTCAGTTTACATTTCATCCTAACGATCCCAGCATCGTAATCAGTTCTCTAAATTCGTTTCGCTATTTGTACTGTTATGATCTTGTATCATTAATCATAAGTAACTCGATATTCATCACATATTTCACCACATCACTTTATTTAACCCACTCCTCTCTAATCCTTATTCACCTACGCCTCGTCGTGTCTTTATCTTTACCATTTTACATTGACTCCTTTCCGCTTCAGCATGACAACTTTCCTAAGTTCACACTCTTCATATAGTCTCGTCGTTGTATTTATCCCTTACTATAATTTACTATCATTTTCATCTTTATTAGTTCATGAATAACCCTCTTACAACTCACTATACTTTCCCCTTAAGTCTTTCACAAGCATCTTATATTACGTCGTTCATCATCATCGTACGACATTTATACTATCATCATACCTCATCATCTTATAACGTGAACATCTCATTCGTCGGTTAACAACATATCTACATATTAATGTACATCTTTTTCAAATCAACATCATGTTTAGATCCCACACCCATTCTTAATTTACCCTCGTTCTCTACATCTTTTCCTCCTATACACACATTATATCCATCATTCTCAATCACTATTCCATTCTCCACATAATGGTTTCTGTCTACGTGACTAGGTTACTAAGTTTTTAGGATCTTATCATCATGTATTAGTTCTTAATTATTTTTGTCTATTACCCTATACTTCTAACTTCGTGTTCTTGGTTTACTCTAGTTCATGCTTTTCTAATTAGTCTAATCTTCAACTTTATTATTCTCTAATAATCTTGATACTCGTCTTATTTTAAAATACACTGTGGCTTACGGAACTACTCTTATAACCCTTAATTAAACTCCTCTCATATAAGTTTATTGATACATGACTTTACTATACATCTTAGGAACCCTTTGGAGGCATAAAAGTGGGTCAAAAATCAGTCTAAGTGCACACTGCATCGTGGCACGTTGAGTTCCCATCGTGGCACGTTGGTGACAGCTTAAAAAGGGTTTTCGTTGCTGGAAAAATCGTGGCGCGTTGGACTCCAAACGTGGCACGTTTGTGACAGTTTCAGAACACAGAAAACAACGTTTTTACCCTCGAATTTGCTCCTAACTTGGCTAAAAATCTCTGTTTTCAACCCCGTTTGATCCCAAATTTATAGGAAACATCACCTAGGGTTACCCTACAATCTAAACACTAACTTTTTCAATATCTCACCGGATTACCTACTCTTTTCAAGATCAAACTTTCAATTCATAAACCCTACACTAATCTTCCTAAATTTCATTCGTTCAACGACATCGTTACCTTCATTCATCACCATAATTTCTTTATAATTCACATTATAACATCACATCACATCATACTAAAACTAAGATACCCCCATCATGGATTAATATACCCTAAAGTGAAAGGAATCTCCCCCTTACCTCGAATCTCCGAAGTCACGGCTTTTGGCTCTCACCTTTATAATTAGGGTTTTTCTCCTCTTCCTCGCTCCTCTTCTCTTGTTTCTACGCAAAAGTGAGACCTATGAGTGTTAATTCTCTATTTATACTTGGGCTAGCCTCTTACTACTATTTCTTTCTATTCTATTTTTTTTTACTCCTCCCTCCCCCACTTAATTAAAAATTCTATTCTACACCTCCCGCCTCTATATTATTTTATTTTATTTTCCCCTTCATCATAATAATCATCATAACACGTCATTAATCATCATAAATCTATTTCTTCATAGCTAACATAATATTCTAGAATCATATAATCATTATAATCATAAAATCAAGAATACTTCTAATTAACTTCGTTAAATCATTACATGTAATTTTTGGGGTGTTACACATAGCACAATATAACTATAAATATCAAGAAAATGGTGAAGGAGAATATTTCAAAACCTGATTCTTCTTCTTGTTTGTGTCATCTCCTTAAGCTTGCTCATTGTCACCAAGGAGTGAAAGCAGAGACTCTGTATAAAAAGCCACTTCGGTTCCATGTGTACTGTCAAAATAGTAGTGCCACTCTATCAACTGTCCTTTGTCATTATACTTCACCAATCTCCATCCATCTTATGTTCAAATGATATCACCACTTTTTGTAGAACATATAGGGGAAAATAGTTTGGTGGAAATGCCATCAATAGACAGAACAAGAGTTTTCGTCCAAGACGAATGCACTTTGTATTCTTTCATCACCTATATTTCAACTGTATCCTTAGCAAAATCCATAGCCCATATACTGAGAAATTATCCAAATACCCACACATCACAATTTGTAGCTTCATAGTCAATATCAATTGGGAGAGGAATCTCAAAAAATGTTGTTTTGATTAAATCAAAGGCAAGAATAAGACCTTTTGTAAACGATCATGACGAAAAGCGAACCAATAAATAGCCCCATTAAAAAGAGAGCCTATTATTTTGGGGTAATCAGTAGAGCAATTGATATAAGGGCAATGAATACCCTCAATTTCTTTCCAAGTATTAGCTCTCAATGAAAAAATCTCCAAATGCTTAGTATTAGCTAATTTGGGGTCATGAGAAATTGTGACCAAGAAGTAATCATCTGTTGATTCCTCATACCCAAAACCGTAGAAATAATTTTTATACGAATACGAAGAGGAACCATAACGAGACAAAGGTAATTGTTTGTGAAGTCCAATGGATGGGTTCCATATATAGATGTGAAAAGAACAGTGAAGAAGTAAAAAGCCTCTACAAGAGCCTTTAAATTGAAGATCAAAATGATCTTGGGGGTGCATAAAATCAATGTTGGAGGAAGCATAAGAAGAATCATCCTTAAAAGAAGCTTCAAAATCAATAGATAGACAATGACGATATGGAATTGGTCTAATGATCATGATTCTACGAGTGAGTGTTGCAGTTGAAGAGGTGAGTTGAAAATGTGAAAGTGCCAAATGGGTATCATTGGAGATGAGAGATAACCAAGACTTACAAATGCATTTGAAACGAATAAGAGACTTAACTGGTAAGCGAAGTAGGATTTGATTGATCAATTTAAGAGGGAGCATATACATTGCAGGATCCATGCTTGCCTCTTTCATTTGCGAGTTGCGACTGTTGTTTTCTGTTGTTTCGGTTCACTCTCACTGTGATTTAGGGTTACACTTCCAACTTACTCTCTTCTGTTGCTTGCTATGGCGATTATAAAGACCCAATTGCAATGAATATACTGGATTGATGACATCCGCGCCACACGAGTCTTATGAGCTGAAATAACTATTTAATTATGTAATTTCAAGTCATAGAAATGATTGTTTGAATCAATGTTTAAGAACCAAACATGATAAGTGTAAGAAAAAATTAAAGTTTATGGAAAGTGGAAAAGTTGGGATAAGAAGTGAGGAGCGGTTTTAGAGGTTTGCTAATAAGGTTTAATTAATTAAAGATTAGTGTTTAGTAAAAAAAAAATTAAAGATTAGTGTTGTCAATATATATTTTAAAAGCGAAATTAATTCAATCAAAACTTGTGTGACATAATGATAAAAACAATGGAGAATGACCATCTGCAGCTGGGTTCAACTAAAATTAAAGTTATGATTATAAAGACTCAATTATAATTTATGAATATTTATTATTTGCTAGACTCTAACCATTGTATAATTATCAAATTGGGCTATATTAGGTTCTCGTGAGTTTAACCGGTTGTTATGGACAATGCATATTATATGTAACGTTTGTGGAAATGATAAATAGTGCCCTTCTGACATTGGATATATTTTTTTTTTAAGGAAATGATAAACAATGCCCTTCTGACATTGGATATTAAGATAAAAATTGAAATATTATATTGAAAAATAAAAAAAAAATGATGAATTTAACTTTTTAAAAATGCAGTAATCGCCTCCGACCGTCCGATCCCAAAAAATACTACTGAGGTTAAAATTATATAAAATAAGTCAAATTGCAATGGATGAACAAGAGGCGTTAGATCAATTTTTCAAGGCTGAGATCGTCTAGTGTGTGAAACAACGGGTCCCCCAACATTCTAGAAACAAGAGTTGGCTAGTCCACAATGAACTGCGACGCGTTTTCGACTTCTCTCAAAAAAAAATTCGTTTCAATCCTCTGTTACAAAACCCCTCCCTCCCTCCCTCCCTCCCTCTACAGCAACAACAATGGCTTCAATCTACACCTGCTCAGAATGCAACACAAACCTCAACCTCAACACCTCCTACACCTACCCACCAGATTTCTACTTCGAAGCCGGAAACAAAAACTCAATCTCCTTCTCAACCATCGACGCCACCAAGTTCAAATTCGAAAAAGAAGATAAGATCCGTCCATTCTTTGAAACAATCAATTATTGGGGAATTCAGAGAAAGAGAACGAAGATCAAGTGTAATAACTGTAATCATCTTGTTGGTTATGTATATGATGATGGTCCTCCTCTTATTAATACTCCTGGTCAGTTTCATATGGGTCCTAGTCAAGTTATTCCTAGAGCTCCTAGGTATAGGTTTAAATCCAAAGCACTTCGAATCACTTCTGAAACTTAATTCACTTGTCTATTTGGATTTTTCATTGTTATGTTAATATATGGTTGGTGTAATGCTTTGTACATTTTTGTTGGAATAAAGTGGTTTATTTCGTTTTTTTTTATTTATTTTTTTATTTTTTGTTGTTCTTCAATCTTATTTGAATTAGGATTAATGAATCTTCTTTGCAAATTAGTAGAAATATCATTTGAAATTGTGATCAATTGGTAATTGATTGTATTAGAATAATTCCTTTTTTGGGAATCAGCCTATTAATCCCATTTTACAAACTGGTTTTATAAAATGAGTTTTAGGCCTAATATAAAAACCTAATACAAGTATTGTTCAACCCAGGATTCAAACTTGGTTCTTCCCAGCAATTCGTTCTCGACCGTAGCTCATTAACCACTTGACCTCATTACTTGGTTAGAATTAAATTATCTACATGCTTGGTTTTGGTAAATGGAGAACCATCTTATGCTTGGTTACATATTGTATATTAAGTTGGCATTTAATTTTGTAGTCTTTAGAAAGAATAATCATAAGGTCACCACTGGTGAATATTATCAAGTTGAGCTGTTTTATTTGGTAACTTACTGTAACTACATGAACATTTGCATGCAATTCTAAGACAGTTTTTGTGTTCTTCAGTTTGGATTTGGATTCCCTATAGTTGTGTGTAGTTGCAACGGTCAATAACTCAGTACTTTTGGATCAAGATCGGATTGTTCATGTTCATGTGGTGACGTCTTTGCAATCCCATATGATCACCAGATTGAAGTCCAATTTTGAATATGAGATTTCTGAGCTTAATTCAACGGTGTTGATTTGGTGTCTGCATCAACTGCCTTCTTTTACGATTGCAGTGTATCTAGATTTTTAAGTCACACGGTTAGGGTATAGATAAGGGAGAATTAGTTAGGGAAGTTGGCCACTTAGTTAATTAATTAGTTTGAGAGTGATGGAATCAGTAAAACAATGGAACAAATATGATGTATTATTGAATTGAAAATGGAAAATAGGGTCTCTTACAGTGAGCAAACCAGATCCAAGCTCCTACTAGAGGATTTCTCTCCTAACAAACTCACAACAACCTAAATGGCCCCCTCACTTACACTCACCCCTAGTTATGAGCTCATTCCACTCAGAATCCAAGTGGAACCTTCTACCACCGTGCCACATCAATAACTAACTTCATTCCCCCATCTGTCTCTATTTTCTTTCTGGGTGAGTACACCCTCCAAACAGCAGGCCATTTTGGATTCTGGTCCAAGTTGACTTGTTCCACAAGCAATGTCCCCTATCAGAGAGTAGCATGTATAATAAATAGGAGAATGCAAGTATAGAGAAGATTCATTGAGTATAAACTTTTAGTGAATAGAGTAGCAAACTCTGTTGTAGAAGGAGGGAAACCGTTGAGAAGAGTTTACTTTTCTCTCATATTCTTTCATACATTCAATCTGATTTATGGGTTCCTAAATCTCCAAGAATGAGGGTTGGAGAGCGAGTATCCGTTATCAGAGATAAAGTTTATTGTGTGGAGAAAAATCATAACACTTTTTATTTTATTTGGTGGACGTCAACTACAATTCAACATTTCTGATCCCTGCTCTCTTATAACATATTTATTGTCAGTTCAGTTCCCTTCAGTTTCTGCCTTGATTGCTTCGCAGTGTGATAATACTTAGTACTTACATGTGAAAATGAATATTGTGTATGAATAATACGGGGAAAGTGAGGTTGGACAAGGCTTTGATTATTCAGTTTTTTTCTTGAGATGATCTGATCATTCAATTCTTGTAATAATATGAAATTGACCGTTGATTATTGATATACTATATTATTCCATGTTTATGATAAGCTGGTTTGTGGAGAATCAAAAAGAAGAAAACAAGACGATGTATATTTAAATTGAAAGAATGATACAAAGAAACCCCAACTTTCTCCTTTCTCCCTGTTTATATACCTTTCACCCCCTAATAATTAACCGAGTTCATTAGATATTTGTTACAATATACTAGCCCCAAGTCCAGAGAGTTAATCCTCTTTTATCATCCTGAGTTTCATTATTTCATATCAGTTTGTCTATAGAACTATCCGCTATTATGGTGTTTCAGGCTGAAGGTGTAATACTTCTTTAACATTGAGCTTTATGTGCATCATGTTTTCTGGTATGGTTAGTTGGCAGATTATAAATTTATTAAACTAGACTTCTCATGTTTGACATCCCATATGACAAGGATGAATGAAAATGACGAGTCACTGCAGTAAGAGTTTCTTGTCAGTTCCCTTCATGTCTTGTAGCTCTGTAAATCTTTGCAAATTGATAATAATTACCTGAGGAAATGTATATTGTAAATGGATAATACGGGGAAAGTGTAGTCGAAAACTTGAAATTGACTGTTGAAGTTATATTCCATGTTTGTCTATTGAACTATCTGCCATATGATGTTTCAGGATGGAGGTGTAAGTAATACTTTGATGTTGAGCTTTATGGTTTTGCTGGTAGGATTAGTTGGCAGATTATAGTTTTCATATACTTAAAACTGGAGAAATGTTTAGTATTAGTGTGATACACTATTACTCCGTGAACAACTGATTGTTTTTCTATAACACTGAGCCATCTCAATGTTTAATTGGAAAAAGTTTTGGTCTTTTAAGTGGAGTCTGACTATTGATTCAGAAACTGTGAGCTATTGCAAGTGGCTACATTAGAACTACAACGATTAAACCAGATTTCTAAACTTGAGATGCCAAAATGGAAGCTGTTTGTTGGATGAATGAATATGACGAGGTCGTCTCTGAGTAATGGCTTTTAGCTTTAACAGTCTCATGTCAGTCTAGTAGAATTTATAAATTGAAAAGCCAACTTATGACAATAGTCTTTTCCTTCAGAAGCATAATTTTTGTTCTATGTAAATCAGTGTTATCACTATCGTTTATTTCTTTTCTCTTTTACTCATGTTACTACCACCCTTTCTTCTGTTAAGTTTTTACCTTTCCTTTTCTTTTTATCTTTGAACTGTTGCTTTCATTGTATGCTTTCTTGTATTACAAGTTGTAGTGCATATTAGTCATTGTTTCTCTTATACCTTAAAATTTTGGTGGCAGAATATACAAAGTACAACTTGCTATAATTCTCAATTAAACTAGTTGATAATTCTCATGGTACTATGTATTTATAATATATCATTTTTTTTTTATAGAAAGTTGTCGATATAATATACGATCATTTAAAATATGATAAATGTCCTAATCTTATTTAATGAAGGTTTTTTCTTGATCAAATTATTTAATAAATTCATAACTGCAACTTAGTTTTTTTGTGTTTATAATATTTGGCAATACTGTTGTAGTTGGCCTTTTGCTTTGGATAAGGGCTAATGAGAGGAAGTTTTCTTGCAGTTGGTTCACACCAAGACTTGTTTATTAACATTACATTATCCACTAATTAAAAGAATTAGAAGTTGCCATGGAGGACGAATAAAATTACATATATAGTATGCATCACTATACCATGAAATATATTTTATAATCGCAAGTTGCTCGTGTCATATAAGGATCACAGCCACCCATTGAAGATTCTTGATAGGGATGGGAACCTTCTTAATGGTGAAAGAAGAGAAAAACACGTAAGAAGATTATCTTTATTATTCGGTCCCAAACTTGATATAATTGGAGTCCCCTGTTAATGATAGAAAAATCTCAAAAGCGTTGATTTTGTTTGTTAGTTTGAATTGCTACCCAATACTACAATTTTTTATATCCATGTCACAGTTAATCTCCATCGGAAACTTGTTGAACATGTAATGTGAGTTCTTTTTGTCAAAAAAAAAATTGTAATGTGAGTTCTTTACCATTTGTTAAAAATGTTAGTCTTTTACCACTCCGACCAATCATATATTAATAGCTACTCCGTATGACTAATTATAGAGACCAATTAGATTTTTATTTTGACGTAGTAGAGACTAATTAGTTGTAGCATCAAAGGTACATTTAAGATTTGTTTATATTATTAAATGATGATTTTCCATTAGTTAGACATCAAGTTTAACATATCACATTTTATTTTTAAAAACAAAGAGAAAAGTTTAACATATCATAAAAATAAAAATAAAATGACATCAAGTTTAGCCGCATTAATTTGAGCCAAAAGCAACACTATTCTTTAATACTTCATGCATCTTAAATTATAAATCCTTTTACAATTCCTTCAAAAAAAAAAAAGTCCTTTTACGATGCTTATAAATCATAAATGTGTATTTTTCCAATAAGAAAAAGAAATAAAAGGTTGTTGTAAAATGATTGTACAAATATCATTTTTCATAAATAAAAAAAATGAACATACTCCAGTTTCTATAAGATTTGTGACGTCTAATTAGTGTTTTTTTAGAGGATAATGTCTAATTAGTTGTTTTGCATCGGTCTTTCTCAAATTTTCTCTAATTTGTATGAACGTTTCTCTTTGAATTTTGGAGATATTTGTCAAAACCATGTAAAGAATTACTCTTGTACGTGAACAATGATGGCTTTTCTTTTATCATTTACATGTTTTAATCTATACTAAAGATAGCATATAGATAAATTTTCTTGATGATAGCGTTTCGTTTTTTTTATTACAATTTAATTTCACATTAAGTTCTCAACTGTATCATTATAAGTTAAAATTGATATATCATATAATATAGTTAAATTTTCTAAAAGTCATTATATATCAAAAAGTTATGTTATGCTTCAAATTGAAGTTTCATTACATTGATATATTAGTTTTATAGTCTAATTAAACATAGATTAAAGGTAAAATTATAAAATTTGTCACTTAACTTAATTTTAAGTAATACTTTCGTCCTTTATTTTTTTTGTTTCGATTTAGTCCTTCATATTATAAAATGTCACTTAATTATTATTTTTTATTAAAAAAATCCAAGAACTCCAAAATAAAAATCATCAAAAACTCCTTAAACTCATAAACAAATTCAAATCTTCATTATACAAATCTAAAAACTTAGATTTCATTGAAAAATCTCATTAAAAATTGATAAAATATTGACATTTTATAATATAAAGGATTAAATTGGGACACAAAAAGATAAAGACGAAGTGTTAAATAAAAAATCTCATCTTTTGTGATTTTTTTTATAATAGTAGATTTATCTTTCTTATACACTTAGTGAAGGTTAATTTTGTAAAATAACTCATAATTTCTCAATTTCATACATAATTAATTTATGTGAAATGATCCAAACGACTTATGGTCGAGACGGAATTCTTTCTTATACATTTTTACCCTCAAAATAGATGCAACAACCGACCCCCCCACCCCCCCTTTTTTGTTTATGTTCTCCCCACGCAAGTAAAAGGGGCTATAAATATTGCTTATGCTCTCCGACTAAGAAATTCCATTTGCAACAAAAAGTCTATCTACTGGTGTAGTGTGGAAGAAAGGTAGGTTGGATAGTTAGTTGCTAACATCCGTAATCTCAAATCTATTTTAGATATAGCTTAGAAGTTCAGTGAGTAGTGACAAAGTGAAAAAAGCTCAAAAGTTTGTCGAAATGAAGCAAAGGAAGGAACAAGGGAGCGTTTCAAGGGTAGCAACACCACCACCACCTCCTCCGCTTCCAAAATTCCGAGTCATCTCGAAGCCAAGAGGAGAAGAGAGTGTGACAAAGCGCGAAATTGCCAAGTTTTGGAGGCAAAAGCGAATTGTGGAAGAGGATCATCTCCTTGCTGCTATCAAGGCTGCGGCAAGACTCCGTGCACGCAACCTCACGGTAAGTGCCATATAGTTTGCATCCTCTGCAGCAGCTATCTAGAATTCAAATTATATGTCTATATAAATCAACTATCAACCATAATATGTGTATATATTATGGTTGATGATCCTCATAAAAAGTTAAATAATTTGTTTGTAATTTCCTGTTTGATCCTAAAGTGATAGACATATCAAGGAGTCCAGATCATCTTTGTAGCTTCACCTAAGCAAAATTGTATAATTAACATATATTCTTCATGTGGTTGCTTAATTTTTTTTTAACATGGTTAATTTCAAAATTTGTTCAACATGTTTTGATCATGATGGATTTCTATTTGATTATAGGAGCAAGAATACCTGAGCTTTGAATTGAGCTTAAAGAATGAGGGTGAAGGTGATGAGACCAATAAAGAGACGGTCAATTGGGCTGTAGGGACAAATTATTGTGGCAAAATGGTTGATGAAGACAAGGAAGTACGCGTGGGAATAAAGGATTGGTTAGTATATTTTCCATCTTATAAAAACAATTATGAATTGTGGTATCTTGGAAAAACTTTACATCAAGCTATTGAATTGTTTGGACAAGATAGTTTGAGGTGATATTTTAACAAGATTTGTAATAGGCATTACGCAATCAAGCTGGAGATCAAATAAGTGAGGTCTTTGAGCTACGAGTCAATTTTTTGCATTACCGTTGAACTTTGATCACTATCAAATAAATAAACAAGTATTGAATATTCGTTGTTCAAATGAAATCTAAAAAAATGAATCGATTGAACCGGCCACGGCTCAGCTCAATTCAATTTAGTTTGATTTGGTTCTAAGAGACTAGATCTTGGTTGAATAAATAGACAGATTGACATTGAACCAACCACAACTCAACCAGATTCGATCTATAACTTGATCCGATTCTAAGAGAGTGAGAACCAACTACACTTAAACAACTGCCAAATTGATCGATTGCCGCCTGAACCGAGGTCTCTTTTGATTGTGAAAAGTGATGATACAAGTATATGATTTTTAGACAAATTTGAAATTTAAAAATTATAATATGTGAGGATCCATTTCCATTGCCATATTACCCAAGGACAAACAGTTTAGAAGAAAAAAACCCTGAGTTTTACATCTTTATCAATGGTGGACACAGGAGTATGAAATCAAGACGCAAAAATGAAACCTGACAGTTATATATCGCCTGTTTTAATCACAGTGATAATAGTAATTGAATTTTAGAAGATTAAGCATACTAATTCTGATAAAAAAAAACTAATGGAAAGAGTGAAAGTAAAGAAATACAGAAAGTAGAGATGAGACTAAAATTGACAATGTATCTAGACATCAAATGCTTCAGTCATTCATTCTATTAATATAATAATAGACCCCACAACTTTTTCTATGATGTTATCTTATTTGTTCATTTCATAATCATAGACAAAACCATTTTAAAGGAGTTTGTAGTTTGTACATTAGATTTTTTTTTTTATATATAATTTAGGGAAAATAATAATATTAATAATAATAATAGTATTAGTTTTGTCATGTGCAGGTGGACTAAAAGCAAGTATGCATATTTAAACCAACCAGCCTTAGCTTCCATGGATCCTCCTAGGAAACGGACCTCTACTTATGTTCCACATATTCTTTCTTACAAGCATAAGGCTTTGTATCCTACTGCTATTGGTGTCTTTTGAAGCCATAAGAGGGACTCAATATTATTTGTCAATTGGTCAATTTCTGGAACTTCTAATAGTTCCCTTTGTTAATGTTTCATTTGTTATTCAAAATCCCATGTGTGTTATTTGGGATAAGTATTAGACAGTCGTTGTTCAGACATTCAATATGTCTTAGAAAAACAAGTAAATAATTAAAAAACTCAACGACAGTTAACTGCTGCCGGTTTTTTAGTTATGAAGCCAGCGGTAGTTAACTACCGCTGAGATATTTTAGTATTTTACTTGTGTTTTTAAAAAGATTATGATGTCAAAACAACAATTGTCTAAATATTGTTACTTGTTACATTTGTATTTCATAGGGCTTGGGCCAATCTTAATTGAATACACACAAGAAGGTCAAGTTTGAAATAATTATTACTTTATGTGTGCCTTAATATTCTTTTTGGTTAATTAATTACCGGTAATAGAATTTCTGGACATTACCTTTCTTTTAGAAGAATTGATTTCTTTGTTAAAAAAAAAGAAGAATTGATTGATTTCTAGTTGTGTATAAAGAAAAATACTAGTGTTGAAAACATCTGGCTTGAGTTCATCCAATTGATATTGTAGTATTTGTCTCTTTTTTGTTGTCAAATAGCATATTGACTACAAATTTATTCGTTGAAATGAACAAGTGAAAAACCTCCATGCAAACCTTGTTCCTCCATCCCCTCCCGACTCAACTATGCCCACGATGACTGTAATGACTATTTGCTGTTGTTTAATTGTTGGGTATTGAGAATTTTGTATTCCAAAATAAAATGTTTCGTTCTGTTTGCAAGCAATCTGTAAATAAAGAAATCTGTATATTCATTGATTTTATCATGTAACCATTTTTTAATTAATATACGAGAAAGACAATAATAGGCAGAAACAATGGGATTTGTTTAAGAATATTATTTTTGACACAACTGCACAATATTGCGGAGTAGTTGTTTTTATAGTCAACTTAAACATCCTCTGCCAGCTAATTTTATGCTGAATTTTTCAAATAAAAATTACAATTATAACTCTTGATACAAAGGAAAGCTCCATTTTAGTCAATGATGAAAAATGACACACAATCAAGTTTTTAAGTTGTTAAGCTCAAATGGTATCAGTGAAGTACAAATTGATTGGGAGTACTGCCAAGCAATATAGATTGGTTTCAAGGTTCAAACTTAGTGCTTCCAATTCATTAGTAGGGACATACACGAACTGATTTAGACAGTAAGATTGTTATTGTATTTATTTTTAAATAAAGATGTTTATAAATGTTAACTTGTGTTCTTAAGGCATAAGTTAAAAAGCTAAAAATAGAAGCATTTTATTGGAACTTGTGCATTTAATGTTGTAAATGTTTAATAATTAAATTTTCAATGCAATATTTATTTCTGATTTCCTTTTATAGTTCTTTAACTTGTACCCTTAGGATACAAGTTAACATGACCATTTTATTAATAATGATATCGTTAATACAAATGAGGGATATAAAATAAATGATTAGACTAACTGATAATGCGGCTTCTTCTGCAAGAGGTGTTCATTTGTTTGTCGTGTTGAACTCCATTCGAGAATTTGTAAAGTGAGACATGAAAAGTCGTTTGCACTCTGAGATAATATGGCCGAATTATGAGACATCAGACTTGTTAGATTGAAAAACATTATTGGTTGTTTTGAAATCCACCACAAAATCAACATTATCCATCAACATGTCACTTGCAGATTTTGTTAGAACAAATGCGTCATCATCATCTCACACACATGTCAATACATGTAAGATTCAAAGTCTGCGAAAGAGAGCATTTATGTTGCATTTAACTCTACCTTGTTGTGGGCACTTTCATTGCACGTCAAAAGCCACACTTGAGAAGGAACTCAACTGTGTCGTGCTCTTGTTGTGCAAAGTCAAAGAATAATTAGATTGTTATTTTGTTTATAGTAGGTTGTTACTCGGTACTCAAAATCGATCCAACCTAGTGAAGATCGAATGTATTGATATTTTCTAATAAATCACTAGGGCCGTCCCTGGGGAGGTGCAAACAGCTCTATTGAGCTGGGCCTCCCTAATTTTGGGGCCAAGTTTTTATATATATATAATACACCGGAGATTTTAATGTATAGCAATAACATTGAAAAGTTTACAACATGGAAGCCAGGTCTCTAGTGGTAAAATGTGGAGATATTGAACTTGTGTACTTCGGTTCAACTCCCATGAGGGCTGATTTTTTTCTTTTATATTATTTAATTTTTTCCCCAGCATAATAGAGCCTTTTTTTGCCTAATTTTTATGGATTTGAGGTTTATATATTTTAAATACTATCTCCTCTTCTTCCAACAAGCTCTAACAACAAACATTATAATTATTTCTTAAAAAAAAAACAAACATTATAATTATTCTCTCAAAAAATAAAATAAAAAACATTATAATTTTTTTTTGCTCTTTTAAAAAAATTGTGTTTTTATTTTGACTAGGGACCTAATTTTATTTTTGAGCCAAACCTCCATTTTTGTAGGAACGGCACTGTAAATCACAATTACAATAAATGACATAAAAATGGATTTTAAGATTTTTTTTTTGTTAACTTACTTTTGATTTATATTTGAATTTGAATACAATCAAAATTTCTTATTTTTATGGCTTTTTGTCAAACACAAACTAGTAGTATATATAGCCGGTTTAACATTTTGTGATTAGCGTGATGCAACTCTATATTTCAAATAGTTGCACACCAGCGATTTTTTTGTTGGCTAGTTGCACCTGCACAATAATGATGGTACTTGCTTTTCAACGAGATGTATGAAAATTACTATAGAGAGTTGGATAAGGTTAGGCAACGTGAGATTGGACCCTGTCATGCTAAAATTACAAATGAGCAAACATTATTTCCTTGAGTTTCTTTTTTGATTATCTATCGCATTCATAGAAATTTTTTGTTGTAGTTTATTTATCTTTTTGCTTCATCCGGTCTTTATTATAGTAAAAAAAAAAATCAAAACTAGACGCTCATTAATTGCTGCAACATTTTTGACGATTTTACAAATATATCGTCGAAGAAATCTGTAAAGTATTAAACATACCATTAATATTAAAAAGACAAATATTCATTAAGGGTTAAAAATGTTTTAAGCAATAAATATACCTTAAAGTTGCGACTTTTTCTTTTAAACAAAAGCAGTTCTTTTAAAAAAATCTACTAAATAGAACCGGTGAGTGTATGGTCCGTTTGATGGTCAGGATATGATATAGACATGATATGATGTAAAGCTAGATAGAGATAGGATGTGATAAGGACATGATAAACATTAATCACATCATGTGTTTGATGCACACATGATAACAAACAAGATATCATTATAATTAAATAAAAAAATTGTTCTCATAATTAATTAAATATTATAAATGACATGTTATTAATTATAATAGAAAATATATGCTATCATTATTTTAAAAATGATAATATTTAAAAACGGCAGAATATCAAGATAATAAATAAGTAATGATCTAATCCCATCAGAATAATTTCTAATTCAACATATACTCAGGATAGAAATTACAAAGGAAAGTCAAGATAGGATAGGAAAATGGTTTATTTTATCTCATTCTTTCGGTGCATCAAACATGAGATTTAAGCGGAATATGATTAATGTATCATATCTTGTCTCCCTATCCTGACCATCAAACGCACCCGTAAAGTTTAATATAACATGAACTATTTTTTGTGAATATATTTTAGTGTGAAAAATTTACAAAATATTAAATAATTAAAGTTATTGTATGAAATAAAAGATTTCTTTCTTGTTGGAAATAGGAAATAAAAGATGGGCAGTTGTATTAAAAGTAACAATATTTATTAAGACCTACTGTTAGACAAAATACTTTAATCCTTGTTTAAACTTGGAACTTTGCAATTATATGTAAATTTTATTTCAAGTGTTATTTGTCATGTAGTCATCATAAACTCACACATACAAAATGGAGTTACCGGAGTTTGAACCTCGGTCATAACGTTCGGCCTAACAATTTCGTCAATTTTGTCAGTTGAGCTATGACTTATTAATTGATTTATTTTTTTTACAAATAATTGGATAATTGATATATTTGATAAATATTAAATCAAATACATAATTTATTTAATAAATTTTAAAAATAAATATTTTTTTAATAAAATAATGACAGGAGAAAGTGTCTCTATAGAGCAAAGTGAATTGCAAATACAAAGACGCAATTAGTGTAGGCAATGGCATACCCACGCTGATTGATGAAAAAATTACCACTATTAGAAACCTTGACTTTTTTATTTCTGTACTATAGAAAGAAAAAAAACAAATAAAAAACTTCCATCTTTCTTCCACCCTCTACCAAGTCGTAACAGTATTACAAATTCTCTTCTTCTCGCAAATATTCAATTCAATTCCAACTGTTGAATTTTTTCAGATCTCGTGGATCTGAAAAACTCAACAACAATGGCGAAGTCACGTTACTCTCGTTTTCCATCACGAAAATCATCATCTTCATACACACTCATTTTCTCTCTTTTCATCGCTTTCACTTTCCTCATCCTCATTCTTCTCGTTTTCGGAATCCTCTCCATTCCTTCTTCCAATCCAAACTTGCCTAAACCCAACGATCTCACCTCCATTCTTCATAACACCGTCGATAGGTAACGTTTCTGTTATAACCGTTTTTCGATTCGATTCCGCGTTTTTTTTTGTGCTGATTTTTTTTTTTTGAATTAGAAATGATGATGAAGAAGGTAAGGGTGAACAGTGGGTTGAAGTTGTATCTTGGGAGCCTAGAGCTTTTGTGTATCACAATTTTCTGGTAAGTACTTTCATTATTGATTTTTTTATTTTTTTTTATTTTTTATAATTTAGTGTTAGATCCATTTTATTAATGCGATTCATAATTTGATTAGAATTTATGAACTATATATATGTTTTTGGTATTTTACTTTAGATGGTTTGTTTTCTCGTTCTGGTGATATTTCTCTGTTTTGCATGTTTGGATAAATAACGTAATTATGCATTTATACCATAAGTGCTTATCTATAAGCTATTTATATATTAAGGGTTGGTTTGGTTTGACTTTTCTGAGCTTATCTACTGACATAAGTTTTGTGAAAATGTTTGGAAGAACTTATGAAAACAGCTCAGGACAATTTTCACAAACTTTTTGCTGCTAATTTTCATAAGTTCTCCAATATAACTTACAAAAATAATTTAGCTTTATTTTATCTTTTTCTATAAAAATAGCTTATGTAAATTTATGTATACACGCTTATCATGATAAGCACTTTTGCTATAAACTGTTTATCCAAACAGGCCCTTAAAGATAAACTTGAATAAGTGCTTATATAAGGACTGATTTATTTGAGCTTGTCTACTTGCGTAATCATGTGTGACATTGTTTGGAAGAACTTATGAAAACAACTTATGATATATTTCATAAGCTGTTTCCGGTTTATTACCATAAGCTTAGCATGATAACTTATGAAAATAGCTTATACATTATACAAAAACAGTTTGACTTTATGTTATCTTGTTTTACAGAAATAGCTTATTCATAAATGCTTATGCTATATGCTTAAAAATAGCAGGATAACTTACGAAAATAGCTTATAGATTATACAAAAACCGTTAGACTTTGTTATCTTGTGTTATAGAAATAGCTTATTTACAAGCACTTATGCTTTAAGCTGCAAAATAAGTTGTTTACACAAACAGGGCCTTAATCAAGGTTGTGGTTTGTGAAAATGTTAGAAATCTTGAAGTTAGTTTTTTGTTTTAAAGGAAACACATCCTAATTTGGAATAGTGTTTTTTCCTTGTGACTAGTCTACAAATTGGGAAAGAAGGTGATTTCTGGTAATATTGGATCCTATATGTTAAGGGTTTGGTACAACTAGCAGCCTTGAACTCTAGGAGGGAATAAAGTTGTGCGTGAAATGGAATAAAAATTGGGGGTTTATTGCATAAACAAGGTTTCTAAAGTTTGAATAATCTTCACCTAACAAGTTAATTTTGTGGGTTTGTAAAAAAAGAAGTTAATTTTGTGGGGTTGAGTCAGGCTCAAAATCTAATGCTACACCCTAATAATAGAAGTAGGGGGTTTAGTACCATGGCTACATACCAAAGAAAGGCTAAAGTCCAACGTAGCCTGATATGGCATAAATAAGGTTTATAAAGTTTGCTCAATCTTCACCTAACAAGTTAATTTTGTGGGTTTGTCAAAAAAAAATAAAAAAATAAATTTTGTGGGGTTCAGTTAGACTAGAAATCTAATATTACACAATCATTAAGGGTCTTTTGATTACTTGTGGTTCTTGGTGATGAGTTTGCCTTTGTTTAACTATCTACTTAGGATATCAGTATCAAAACTATTTGTGTTTTGCTTGGTTAAATGATGCTTGATGAAAGTTTCAAGTGATGTATTTCCATGTTTGAATATGATTTTAGCGTGATGTGGTGACATTGTGTTTAACTTGAAGCTCCTGTGGAGCATTAATATTTATTTAATATGATGCATTGTATTGTCTCCACCTTCCAATCACTAAAGTTTAGCTGAATAATCTGAGTAGACCAAGGAGGAATGTGAATATCTGATTGACATAGCGAAGCCGAGTATGCACAAGTCAACAGTTGTTGATAGCGAGACTGGAAAGAGCAAAGACAGCAGGTAGGAGTATTTCCTATCTTTCTCTGTTAAGTGTCCTCTGAAATTGAAAATGGTTGCTTCTGCATTGTTCCGATTGCCAGTATGGTAAACCCCATCTTTACATATTTCTTTCTACATGTAGAGTGCGTACGAGCTCTGGAACATTTCTGGCCAGGGGACGTGATAAGATTGTGAGGAATATTGAGAAAAAAATTGCTGACTTTACTTTTATTCCTGTAGGTAAGTAACCCCACCTATTATATATACTTTTTTTATTTATCAATTTGAATTTTTATTTACAAAAAGAGTTTATTTCTGGTACTGTTTTTTCTTGTTTGCCATCTAGCTTTCTTTTTTTATGGTCTAAGATAGTAGGTTATTTCCATCATATACTTCAGCAAGCATTAATAAGCTATGCCTCACAATATACAGAGCACGGTGAAGGACTTCAAGTTCTACATTATGAAGTTGGACAAAAGTATGAGCCTCACTATGACTACTTTCTTGATGAATTTAACACAAAGAATGGGGGTCAGCGCATAGCAACAGTACTGATGTACCTGTAAGTGATATCATGTGATGTCTTACTAACTTCAATTTGTCTTGGATATGTGATCAGCTGTTCATGAGATTTTCTTTTTGTATTTTAATGATACAGTACAGATGTTGAAGAAGGGGGTGAGACAGTGTTCCCTGCTGCTAAGGGGAATTTCAGTAATGTGCCATGGTATAATGAGCTTTCTGATTGTGGGAAAAAAGGACTTTCAATTAAGCCAAAGAGAGGTGATGCTTTACTTTTCTGGAGCATGAAGCCGGATGCAACTTTAGATGCATCAAGCTTGCATGGTTAGTTTCTCTTTCTTTTATTATTATTGTTGTTATTATTATTGTTATTATTATTATTAGTGCTGCCTTCTGCGTCAACGGGCTTTCACAGTAGAGGAGATAAATTAACAAAACTGTTTTCTTGATAACTTCCAGGTGGTTGTCCGGTAATTAAAGGAAATAAGTGGTCAAGTACCAAATGGATCCGCGTCAATGAATACAAAACTTGAGTATATGTTACAATAGGTACTTACTTATCTCGCCTCTGTTGTATTGTTGTAATAAATATTATTTGACAGTTAACGCAACACAATCATGTTTATCTGTCAATATTTTGCACTTGGTTTACCTGATACTTAGCTAAATGATTGCTTGCATAACATACAATTTGACATAAAATATAATTGTTAGTGTTGATTTGTCTTGCACCTATTGTGTTTATTTTGGCTTCAATTACTTAAAACTGTAGATCTAGGGTATGTTTGAAAGAGCTTGTTTATAATTTATTTGAGTTTTTAATAACTTGTTAATTGTTTGAGAGAGCGTATGACATGTGTATAAGCGGTTTTCAACTAATTTCAGTATGCTTTCCAACTAAAACAACCCACCCTTGTATGAAAAAAAATTAACGACGTTCTCTCCATAATTATAGTAATAACTTATATATAAGCCCTTCTATGATAAGCACTTCCCAAAATGTGTTTGTGTGGGTACTTAGAATCTTCTACAACATGTCATGTTAGTTTATATATTTAAAATTGTTTGCAGAGCTGTATTTACAGCTGAATAGTTTGTCTTTCACAACATGATTCTCAACTTCTTCTTTTCGGGTAATAATATTTAATTTGCTAGTTGCTGGCTTGATGCTGATCACCTCTCATGTTGATTGACTTATTTTTCAGGCTTGTCTGATTTCATCATTCCAATCATGTGCAAAGTCTCAGCTAATACTTCGTACAATGGAGCTTAAGGTCTCAAAGGAAATGTTTGCAGCGTGATGCGGGGTTCTGTAATTTGTTTTGTTTTGTAGCTTAGGTAACTTATTTTTTCCCATCTTTTTCATTTATATGTAGCAAATACAATAAACAAATAAGTACTCGTGAAGTTGTGAACCAATAGATGTAACAAGTATACCAGCTTTTTGCTCCGAGCTCATTTGCACTGCGTATCGTTGTTATTTGTTTGCTTCTGTTGTGGCCCATTTATGAGGGGCCTTCTCTACATTTTTGCATGTTTTCAATCTATGAAGCCACCCTTGGTAATGAGCTATGCAGCACTGACACTTACGATTAAAGACGTGTCCGAAGCACATCACCAACACGACACCGAATGTGATTGCATTCAATTAATCTGTTTAAATTAATATCTGTGTCAGCGTTTCAGTAGTGTCCGGTAAATGTGTCTATGTTGTTGCCTCATAGACAATGGGTTTCCAAAGGCAAAATAAATAAATTGTCCTCCTATGCTTGTTCTGATACGGGATAGAAAATAATGGCAGTGCTATGTGAGTTTCTTTCTATCTTGAAGGTTTTTTTCCCCCAACTTTCGTCCCTAGCAAAATAGCCATAAATGCCAGAGTACTTAAAGTGAGCTATATTGGTCCCACTGCAATGGCTATTACAAATGAGTTCATTAGTACTTCATGCAAAGAAAATGCACAAAGCTCCAATGCTGCAAGCGCGTGTGCACGAATCTTTGCAGCAACAATCTCTAAAATCATAACTCCAAAAATATAAACGTTCCATTTTTCAGAAATCTGCTCATACATCACATATTTTGGACACATTATAGCCACTGTATTAAAAAAACAATATTAATTTAACTGAAATGTACCTTAATTGAGAAGAACTCAAAAAATATAACAAAAGAGTGAACATTCAAAACTTACTAATACTATGTTCCAATAATTCTATTTGTACTTCCTTCGTCTTGACTTGCTTTGTCAATTTGAGTTAAACCAAAATCTAAAATTTTTAGGAGTCATATTTTCATCTAATAGAATATTACTAGGTTTGAGATCGCTATGTATAACTTAGACGAGATAGTTCATGCAAATAAATTCCCCGAGCAATTCCTCCTATCATGTTAAAGCATTCAGCCCAAGTTAACAATTTTTACAGTTGCTTGTTCAAAAAAACAATTTTTTCAGTTGAGAATCTACAAAATTGTTCATGAAATAAAATTAAGTCCAGATATAGAGAAAGCTATATATGTAATGCACAAATCTTACAGTCGGATCTTCATAAGAAAGTGTCTTGTGCGAGGGCGTGCGTTTGTGTAGACTCTTACAAGTCGAGTCTACAGATTTCCCATGAGTCTTCTTGAGTATGACAACCTTGGTTGTATATGTTATGTTGCGCATACAAAATATATTCTCTCCAACCACTTTTTTTTTGCCTTGGAGATTTGGTGCAAAGAGGGTAATTTTCCATCCTTATTCCAGGTTGTTTTGGCAGAACACTCAACTAGTGATTCTCCATATCTTCAGCACAGAAATATGGATTGCAAATTTTGGGCAAGAAAATCAACTAATAAACTATATTTAACCTTGCGCTAGTTCTATTCCAAGTGATGGCCCCATAAATAACCCAAAGAAAGTTTAGTTTCCAAGCTTTCTTCTATTTGAAATAAGCACATGCATGTGGCTAATTGATGATGACAAAACGTATTAGTGATAGAGAGGAACCCTATGAACAATATTCGTCCATTACTAGAATGGAGAATTTATGGAATCAAACGAGGTTAGTTGTTCTGACTTTTCTTCCTAGACATCTTATTGGATGTTAAACACGTATTGCAAATAAATGCCAGTGATATATCTTCTTGTTCTTACAATATTTACCATGGTAACATTATTGCAAAAGCATGTTTTCAAGGATAGTTTGCACTTTGCAGTCAATTGAATATGAAAACTATTGAGAATCCAGGTATCTGATCAACATAATGGAGCATGCAACCAGCAGCCTAGTCATACAGTTCAGAAAAACGTGGGATACATTTTCATTTAACCTCTTTGTTACAAACTCTGTTGGCCATTTTCAGCAGAGAAGAAAATGGCCGGAGTTTGTTCCGAAAACAGCTTTCAAGGAAATCAAGTCGAGATTATGACTCCATAGAAATGGAGCATGCTGCTGCATTCTCAATTTACTTTGGAAGAGGCCTCTGAGCAGAAGAATGAGACCCCAGAGGCATCAATCCTTTCTAAGAATTTATTACACAGACTTCTTAGGATTGAAAAATAAATTTCATGAGTAGCCAGACTAAAAACATAATCAAATGAGCATCCTGTAATAAAACACCAAAATGATATGAACAAGTTGATCAAATCCATGGTAAGAAATGCATAGAAGACATTGAGTGAAAGTAAAAAAGAAGCAGCTTTCCAAGAATAACAAGATATTGGAAGATATATACCAAACCATACAGGCAATGTCCGTGTATTCGGATCATCTCCTTCAAGATTTATTTGAAGGCGGACATAGGACATAATCTTATGCTCCAGGAATATTCACATCAGAAACATTAACATTCAGATATGCACATAAGTCACAGTATTAAGAATCTACACATGCTGCAGCCAAACAATTTACATATAACAATACAATGGACTTGCTATGATATTTGTCGAACCAGGATCATTATTAAGCCTAAGATGAATATAGTACTGAAGTGCAATCGACAAAACGGCCATGAATTCAGCTCCAGGCGTGATTAGATTCGAATCAAAAGTTGCTGAAACTTCTTCACGAGGAAGCTTTTTGCCCTCCCTCTCAAATTCCTCTCGTAACCTTGGTTCTTCAGCAGCCTATCACACAAGAGAAAAGCTGTAAAAAAAGGTGAATCAAACTTACACCTTTTCAAAATATCCTATCATTTTACCGGAGAGATTAAAGTTGAACACATATCAGTAACATAAGATGAATAGACAACAAACAGAAATCACAAAGGATGATATGCAAGCATGAACTACTAGCAGTAGTACCTTGCATTGATGCAAATCATGGATCACAGAAAATAGTGGTTTGTTCAAATTCCTCTATGCTACAATGCTATAGCACTACTATAGCTGCTATTTGATAACACTTCGTACTAAGCTGTCGTCTGGCCAAGGCAAAAAGTATGGTGGACGGCATAAAATCTTTGAAGACACCTGCTCCTCTATAAGATTTTCAACATAGACACCTGACAGGGTTTAGAAGGTCAGGAATATTCAAAAAAGTAGAGACACCGCAAACAATATGCAAATAATTTAATAATGAATAAAATTGGATGCTTGCTTCATTTATGTTTGCAAATAGTCGTGCAGTGTAAGTCCTTGTTGCTATTTTGCTACATTTTCTTCAGACAGAGAATTGGCAGGAGCCCACATTGTATAAGTCAAGTATACCAGTTTCGAAATAAAAAAGTATATACAGCATCAAATCCAACATAAACAGCACAAGAACAAAGAAATAAAAATGTAAATCGTGATAAAGAAGAAACCTGTCGATAAGCAAAAACTGAACTATTGAAACCAGCCAAGCCATTTTCCTAAACATTATCCAGCCACTCGAAACATGTTAAATCCTAAAAAATTCCCTCAAGTTATGATTTAATAGAAGAGATTAGACTATATTAGATTAGATAGACTTGCGCTAGCTCTTTCACTGGATACGGTACGGGGAGTATATTCGAAACAAAGCAAAATTCTCAATGAAACTCACTGACATAATTGATAATTCACTTCACCACCTACTAGCTTATAGTACTATATTTTTCTCCAGTGTCCAACTTCGTATGACCTGATATGATCATAATTGGAATACATGTGCACTTCATAACGAAATCAGGAATCCACAAAAAGCTCAATTCATTAGTTTTCATGTACAAATCATTACAATGAAAAGAAAAATTGAAATCTAACGCAGAAACACCAGTCATTCAACATCTAAACCTTGGAAACTATTCAATTTATCTTGACATCAATCACACCTTCATATTTTCTTTCCCGAGTTTCATCTTTCCTACAGCTTAGGCACAACGATCTTCAGAACACTTTCCTTCGTCCTAGCCTTTATCTCATCAATCTTGTAATTGTTCCCACTTAAATTAAGCATGACATAGAATTGGCTAGGAACACCTTCCTCCTCATTTGCTTAGTCTTTAATCACAAGTGGGAAGAGAAAATGTCTGCAAGGTTTACAAAGGACTTGGGTAGCAAGCAACTTATCAATACTAAAATTAAATAAAGGATAAAGGCTTGCTCATATTTATCTATCTAACAATATAAATATAAAAGGATGCATCCTTCAATCCATAACAAATTAAAGTCTATATAAAGAGGAGCTTATGCCTTGCTAAAATTGCACCGCAAAGTCATTTGCATTATCTTTCTTTCTCAATCTTAGTTATTATTCTTGCATTTTCGTGTATGTTTTTTTTTCTTTTCAAATGGCTTTGAGTTTTGATCCCATTTCACAAATCTCATCATCAAAGTCAGAATGGCACTTAAAAGCTAGAGTCCTTAGATTGTAGGTAGTTTCAGACTTCAATAGGCAATCACTGGTGTCACTTACTCAGTTGCCTGCTCCATCAGGTTTAATAGACCTATAATCATTAGATATTTGAGCTTCTAAATATTTTTTCTTACTTCCTTTTGAATAATTAAACACTGTACTTAAACTAAAGGAATTGATGGTTTTTTATTGTTAATTGTTATTTAGGAGGGGTTTTTTGTTGTACTACACTGTTTGTGTCTGCAATAAATCTGTATATCCAGATTTAAGCATGTATTTCTGTGAGAAATGCAACAAACATGAGGAAAAAGTTTTCCCGAGGTATATTTTCATTCATATTGTATTCATCTTCATCAATGGTTGTTCAACAATATTTGTAACTACACATTGTATATAATGCAGGTACTCAATTAAGGTGTGTGTGATGGATAATATTGACTGTGCAACATTTTTTTCTCTTTGATCATGATGTATCAATGCTATTCAACAAAAATTGTGCAGAAATCCTGGCTTCTAATGTAATCAACATCTAAGTCCTGTTTTTTTGTTGCAGCTTTGGTTAAATGTACTTACCTTTTTAAGGTGGAGTTTAAGAGACCTCTTAGTCATAAATTTGAGCAATCATTTAGAGACAAGAAAGTTTATGGTATTTAACAATTAAACTTGAGTTACCATGACAGTCACATGTTATTATAAAATCTTATTTTATACTTGGAATATTTAGGAAGGTTACCATTGTTCTAATTTAATCATATATTATTTAGGTCTATTAAACTTGTAACAACATTATGTAAATGATGATGATACCTTTTTCATTTATATTGGTATTTCATTTTAATTTAACTGTCAGATGCATTCTCAATTACTACGGAATTGTTTGATATCATGCTGTATCTCTAATGCAATACATTCTAATTTTATTTTTAATACTAAACGTTGTCGTGGTTGAATTAAATAACATTATGTCTGATTCACAATCAAGTAAATATTTTTGACGCACGGGTGTAAAATTATGCAGGTCTTCACCTAATAGTTATTGTAATATAGTGGTGAGTATTCTACTTCTAGTCACATGATTGACAAGCAAAATGCGCTAATCAAGGAAAACTGATATATGATACCCAAAGTCTTACTTTTGTGCAATTCAAATATGCTGATGAAGAAATTATGCTCTTCCCAATTTCAGTGATAAAGAATAAACTATCGATTTTTAATCCTTAAATTATCACTCTCTTTTCAATATAGCCTAAAAAATATGTAAATATACCAAGTAGTCTATAAATTATATCAATTCCGGCAATTTAGTCCTTGATAATAAGATATTATGAAATTTTATTTTTTAAAAAAGAAAGATATTATGAACTAAATTGATGGATTGTCAACTACTTTAGGGACTAAATTGCCAGATTTATATAGTTTAGAGACTATTTATTATATTGTTATAGTATATGGACTAAATTAGTGAGAGTTGTAATTTACGGATGGTTTATTTTCATGCTAAGCAACCATAAAGCATCACAACTTGCAAAAATTGCCCCTCAAAACATTTAACATTACCGGATTAGCGGTTTATTTTTTTGTGTGAATTGGGTGTCATTTACGTGCAATTGTAGAGACTAATCTCTTGAAACAAATAGAACCATGATGAGTTATAAAATTCCCCCTCAACATTTAACATTACTGGATTTAAACTCAGACCTCTAACTAAGCTACCCTCTCATTTAAGTGCTTTAGGTACCTATAATTTTACACTTTAACCATTTGGCTTGAGGTTGTTACTTAGTTTAGAGACAAAAAACTTACGTTTTTCAAGTTTGGGACAGATCTCGTTGCAGGTTTGTTTAAAGCGAAACTTGTTAGACGATTCTGTGGGGCAATTTTGTTACGACAATTTTCCTTTTCTGTTTTACAGAGATAACTATAAGTGGATTACAGTTTTTATTTTTTATAAAAACATAAAAAATATTAGTAATCATATTAGGTTGAACTATTCACAAATCACAACCCCTTATTTCTTCAAGGAGATCATTACATATGTTTAATACTTCCTGGGATTGGCCACATGACACATCTGCTATGCTAGGAGTGAGTGTAACCAGATTAAGGGCATGTTTTCATTTACTCGTTTTCCATTTCTCGATTAACTACGTAGCTACAAGAAAACTCAAGCTTCCTGCTATATGAGGCTCAACTTTACTTCAAACACGGGTAAAAACCTTTCAACGCTCCTTAGTCCAATTTATGCTTTATGTCACAATGCTTCAATAAAAAATCCTGATATTCACTAGAATGTAAATGTTTGCTACAAATGCAAACCGTAAAACCACATTTTATTCTCGTAAACAGACAAGAGAAATGAGAAAAATGAATTACATTTCTTTAGCAAACGACACATCCACGAACCTCCACCTGAGTTCCTTAGTTTATTGATATAAATAGCTGAACGACATGAATTTCCTCCCACATTGCAAGGACCTTAGCTGACCCATTCCACATTATTTAGACAATGTTAAAAATCAATGTTTAGCATTGATCAAGTTTCTGATGGCGTATTGTAAGATGCCTCCATGATTGAAGTAAGCAAGTTCAACCTGCCATAAATAACCGAAACATCAGCAGGATAAAAAATCGAAGAATAAGAAACAGCATCAAAACAGATAGCAATACCACAAAGAAAAATGAAAAAGCAAGACATAGTAAATTAATACCTCTGTATCAAATCTCAGGGTACATGAAAATGTCTTCCCATTGTCTGTCACCACAGTGATATCTTGACCAGGTCGAATTTCATTCAAACTGCTTGGAAGATCAATGGTGTAACGTTCATGACCGGTCAATCCAAGAGTATCGGCATCCTCCCCAGACTTGAAACACAAAGGAATTATGCCCATCCCCACCAAATTACTACGGTGAATCCTTTCAAAGCTTTTTGCTATGACAGCTTTCACGCCCTAGGAACAATAACGAATCAATATAGCATTACATCAACTAAGAATATACACAAATTAGTCAGAGCAGAACAGCATCAAGGAATTACCAGTAGCATTGGTCCCTTTGCAGCCCAATCACGAGAGCTTCCACTTCCATACTCTGCACCAGCCAAAATAATTGTATCGTGCCCCTCACTCTTGTATTTCTGACAATAGAGTAGTGTCAATACCAAATTCCAGCATATATTCTTTCACATTAAATTTCTAGAGTCGACAAAAAAAAAGGAGCTAGAAATATTTAGTTAATAATTATTTTATAAAGAACAAATCCAACATGATATCCGTAGGGTCGAAACTCTTAAATTTGATTTACATACGGACCACCTTGGAACCTCCCTTGATGTTATATATGACAATCAAATAAAATTAAAAACATACGAGCAAAAAGGCTTTGGGTTAGCTACTTCGGCTCTTGATTAAAAAATATATGGAATTAAGACAGATATTATTGCAGCATAGTTCAGAAAAATACCAATGACTAATATCCCTACATGTCACATAGTTGAGAAAACTTACATTTGCCGCATCGAAGACTGATAACTTCTCCCCAGAAGGAACATGTATAGTTTTAGGACCAACTTCTCCATTAAGGAATTTGTTCACAATGCGAATATTGGCAAAAGTTCCTCTTGCCATCACCTCATCATTGCCACGGCGACTTCCATAGGAGTTGAAGTCTCGTCTATCAACCCCACGTTCTGTAAGGTATCTGGCTGCAGGACTATCCTTATGTATGCTGCCAGCTGGAGAGATGTGGTCAGTGGTAATACTGTCTCCAAAGTTGAGCAAACAGTAAGCATTCTTCACTCCATGGGAGCCTGGGGGAGACATGCTCATGCCTTTAAAATAAGGTGGCTCATGAATATAAGTTGATGAAGAGTCCCAGGCATAAAGATTGCCAGATGGAACAGATAAACTATTCCACATAGGGTTGCCTTTGGTAATAGCATTATATGTTTCCCTAAACATATCGGGCAGCACACTCGATTGTACAACCTGAAAATAGGATAAATATGAACAAATGATAGAAACTAAACAATATAATTTTATTTATATGGTGGAATGATAATAAAACACATTCAACCACTTACATCTGCTATTTCTTCGCTGGATGGCCAAATATCTCTGAAGAAAATCTGTTTTCCATCCTTTGCAATCCCAATGGGCTCGGTGTCAAAGTCAATGTTGACCTGAATAATAATGTCCAAATTAGACAGCAAGAAGCAGTTTTGAAATGCAAACATGGAAACAATTTAATTTACGTACTGTGCCGGCAAGGGCATAGGCAACAACGAGAGGAGGAGAAGCTAGGTAGTTAGCCCTCGTTAATGGATGAACTCGGCCCTCAAAGTTCCTATTTCCAGACAATACAGCTGCAGCTACTATATCTGTAAAATTCAGAAAATCAGTGTTAAGACAACCTCAGATTCATCAGTAATTCAAAAATACCATTTATAAAAGGAGATGTACCATTTTCAGTAATTGCAGATGCAACGGCTTCATTAATATCCCCTGAATTTCCAATGCACGTAGTGCATCCATACCCAACTATATTAAACCCTAGCTGATTCAAATACGGTTGCAAGCCACTGCAGAAGCAATACAGGATTAATCAAAGTATTTCAGCCACATAAATGTGAACGCCACCATATTATGAGTAAATACTTTATGATATTCTAAGAGTACCTCTTCTGCAAATACTTAGTAACTACACCAGAACCTGGAGCAAGACTTGTTTTGATCCACGGCTTCACCTAGTAGTTAATATGAAATAATAGTGAACAGATAGCAATCGGTTAGTAGAAAATAACAAATTACTAGGGGGGAAATGGAAAAGGTAAGCACATTTTATATTTCCTCAAATACATATTTAACTACTGGACTGTAATACAAAAAACAGCCTCAAACAATCGCTAATGTGAAACAAAAAGGGAAAATAGCAAAAATACGATTCTAATACTAGCTAGAAAACAAAGGAGGAAATCACGTTGCATTCATGAGTACATGCACATTGGATTTATGCATAATAGATGTATAAGAATGTCATTATTGAATTAAATCATTAACACAGAAACCAAAAGCAGAGACATTGACTAACCTGCAATCCCAAATCACATGCTTTCTTTGCAACCAATGCAGCTCCAAGCATTACACTAGGATTTGAGGTATTTGTACAACTGGTGATAGCAGCTATAACAACATCCCCATGCCTAAGTTTTGCTGGTGTTTCATGGAATTTGAACTCTGCAAACTTTGTCTGAGATTCTTTTGGCACAGCAAAGCCCTGTAACAATGCAATACTATACGGCTCAAATAACTGAAATCCTTGTACTATTAAACTTCCTGGAAGATGCAATGAGCACATTCTTCAGGGATATAAATTCAAATTTCATCCAATGCAGTCAAAAGTGAACGGCATTCTTGAGGTGATTAGGGGTTTTTAATATCTTAGGCTTTGTTTGGGAGTTTGGAGGGGAGGGCTTTGGGGGGTGGGAAATATGGGGGAAAATGGAGAAATCTGTCACATTTTTTGAAAAGAGTATTTTTTTAGAGAATGATAAATTAATGTTTTTGATTAATATATTTTTAATTTTAAGAATTTTGTAAAATAGATTAGATTGAATTTGAAGGTCCTCGGAGCTTAGCTCGGTTGGTAGGGACAATGCATAATATATGCAAGGTCTGGGATTCGAACCCTAACCACCACCCAAAAAAAAAAGATTGAATTTGAAGAATTCATATAAACCCTACAAAATTCTCCTCCAATACAATTGTTGAGTTCCCCCAAATTAGGAAGATTTTGTATTATGAAGAAAAGTGAACCCCCCAAAGCCCTCACCCCCTCTTAAAGTCTTGTATTTCTTCCACTTGCTCCTTCCTTTTTTCCAAAGCCCTTCCTTCC
>Ga0315914_1001607_pt1 | contig 34043 bp, 18 predicted proteins | sample MpolenodulesMG_FD_203920 | JGI IMG/M metagenome (GOLD analysis project Ga0315914, IMG submission 203920) | Medicago polymorpha root nodule microbial communities from Los Angeles, California, United States - elongated nodules | ecosystem: Host-associated > Plants > Roots > Nodule | place: USA...
AAACACATGAATCTTAAAGTGTTTAAGTTTCTGTTTGATTTGTGATTAATGATTTAATCAAGATCCGTTTCAATGGGATTTGTTCCGCTAAGAGGATTATAAAATTTTGAAAAACCTCTCTTAAATCTCTTCAGTTATGTTTCTTAGATCTTCACCCCATAATGCTGCAAAGTTTAAGGATTGTGTAGAATTTGCTGGTATTGAATGCAAGAAGTTGCTATGTCTTGAGGTTTCAATTAGGTGGAACTCAGTATATTTGATGTTAGATGCAACTGAAAAGTTTCAAGCTGCCTTTGATAAGCTTGGTAACATTTAGCCAAAAATTAAATATCACGACATAAAAATTCATAGTAATAGGAATTAGAGCACATAAGTTTTTGGCAAAATTGCTATTTTCATCCCTTAACTATTTGATTAGTATCGTTTTGGTCTCATAATTAAAATTTGTTCCATTTTGGTATTTTAAGTTTATCTCCGTTACACATTTAGGTCATTTCCGTTAGATTTATTAAAAAAAACATTAGGGTTTTTCCCCTCTTCTTCATCTTTATATCATCTCCATCAACCTTCAATAAAAAAATCTAAGAAAAATTCTAGAAAAACAAAAAGATTATGGAAAAATCTTCATATCATCTCCATCAACACAGTAAGACCATCATCTTCTTTAACAACAGTCTTTACAAGAACTTTCAACACATCAAAAACACTAAATGTCTGCTTCTCCTTATCCTTCCCAGACCCCCTTTCATTTGCAGCCGCTTTCTCGAAAGAAGAGCAGATTTAGTCCGACATTAAATCCAACACCGGACCCTTGCGCATTCTATTTCCATAATCTCCTCCTCTTGACTTGACTTGTTTCCCTCAAAATCAACTATATTAACATCCTCATCATCACTTTGAACAATTTGTTGGGTTTCAACATTTTTCTTGAAAGAATCAACCCCTAATTTCAAATTTTCCTCATGAAAACAAGAAATTTCGTTTTCAAAATTTCTGAATTCATCATAATCCTACTCAACATTCTACGATTGAACTCTCAAAGGATCAAACCCTAGTTTCAACTTTTTCATGGGAGCCTTATCAAAATCAGAATTTGCCTTATACAAAATGCTAAATTCATGGGGATAAATCTCGGGAAACTCACTTAATCGATCTTCCTCAAAAGAGCGTGAATTTTCAAACCTAGGGAAGTTAACGAACTTCTGAGAAACAAAATCAACATCAATAACAGTTTGATTAAACTCGCAGTGAGGAACATTAATGACGAAAGATGGAAGCGGAGGGGTCCTCCGAAGGAGTATGAAAATCATCTTGGTTATCGACGTGATGGGTGTCTGGAGCGAATAAGAGGATGATGGGATGAGTGGAGGATGTTGAAGGGATGATCTCGGCGGTGGCGTGGTGGTGGTGGTGGTTGTTGCAGTTGCAGGGTGAAGTGAAAGTGTTTCCGACGAAGGGGACGCTGTTGAGAAGTTCTTCTTGGAAAGTGGATATACGAAATGATTCGTATGGATCTTCCATATTCGTTTTTTCTTCTTCCAATTTCATTGGTAACTTTGTGTTTACAAAAAAAAATTACCCAATTTCTTACTTTATTTTATCCTACCTAAAAATTATTTTGCAGTGTATATTTTCTGGGATTTTTTTGTTGAAGGTTGATGGAAATGATATGAAGGTGAAAAAGAGGGGAACAACCCTAACGTTTTTTTTAATTAAACTAACAGAAATGACTAAAATGTATAACGAAGATAAACTTAAAATACCAATACGGAAGAAATTTTAATTATGGGACCAAATCGATACTAATTAAATGGTTAAGGGACAAAAATAGCAATTTAGCCTAAGTTTTTTATATTAAACCAACAAACAATATTACAACGATATAGTCAAAACTTCAGTTACAAACAAAGTCAACATCACAAAAGTTCAAACTACCAGCCTCTAACATGACATACATAAGATGAATACAATCATGTGAACTTTTTCATAGTAAATAAAACGCAAGGTTTATCAATAACTACATACTATATGATGATAAACATCAAAGATTAAATCCATAAATATTGCAGGAGTTGCACACAAGTCCTTGTTATGATAAATAAATATACGAGTAAATGTTAATTTACTTGAAAACTTACAAATATTAATACCTAAAATATATAAGACGAACTTATAAATTTCAATACCAATATATATATCGTTGAAATTAATCACAATGTCGTTCAATATGGACTACTAAGTAATTTTAAGGGTAGCTTCCAGGAACTTTGAAATTAGCTTGTTTGACCTGTGTTATTTGAAATCACATTTTATAGCTTTTATTTATAATACGAAGACTTATTTATACAATTGGTCCTTGCAAATAAGGGCCACTTGAGTTTTGGTCCATGAATTTGCTAATAATTTCAATTTTTCACTGTAAATATTAATCACTTGAGTTTTGGTCCCTGAACATGTAATCTCGTTGATGTGGTTGTGATTAGTTGACGTGGCTAGTGTTGACTGGAAAAGAGGATGCTAACTAAGATTTTATGACACAAATAGACATATTTGCCCTTAATGAAACTAGTCATTATGAAAATGACAAAAGTACCCTATTCATCTTCTCTACCATTCTTTAACCACTTTCATTCATAGAAGCATGCATACAACACCTTCACATTCATACTCTTTCCACTTCCATGTTTATTCAACTAAAATTCCATAATTTTCAGAAATCAAATCCTAATTATTTCAATTTGAATTAAATAATTATTTTTATAAGTCCAAAAATCAAATCCAATTATTTTCAATCCAAGGCTCCAAAATTTTCAGAAATTAAATCCCAAATGTTTTTAGAATTTCCAGCGAATTCAAAGAACACAAACTCGAAGCTTTGCTAGATTGTGAATTTAAAGAACACACTGTTGGAACTTCAAAATCATGCGATAACATCTGCATCGTCGAGATTTAGATCGAAATCGCAAAAAGATCGTCTTCGTGATCAAGATGAGATGTTTAAGTTCGTCGCAAGGTTGATGTTTGACTTGATTTTGATTTTGGGGTTGGAGTTGTTCAATTTCGTTTCAAATTATGGGTTTGATGATTTCCATGGAAGAGGAACCAAATTCTAGGTTTGGGGTTGTTCGATTTCGTTTCAAATTTTATGATGAAGAAATTAATCTGGACACAATACCAATTGCAACAAATATGTTTGTGTTTCGATGTGCGGGAAATTGGTGACAATTTGATGACGAGATGCTTCAATCATTTTGTACAACCTCAACGACTAAATTGAAGCTCGTCATATGATGAAGATGACGATTCTTGAAGTGGATCAAACCTGAAAAACACAAACGTTTTGGAATCAACCTGAGAAACTCCAATTTGTTGATAGATTCAACACAAAAATGGTTAATGGGTTCAATCAATGAATGACGACGATGTGAAGAGAGAATGCTGATGATGAGGGTGAGGCAAGATGAGTCAATGGGTTAGTGACGAGGCGAGAAGAGTGAGATGAAAGGGAGAGTTGACGATCGACAGTGGAGGGTCGACGTTAGTGGGTTGACAAAAGGGATGGGAGGTGGTGTTTGTGTTTTGTGGGATGATGGATAGGATTGATGAACAAAAAGGTCATGATGTGAGACCATTTGTTGTTGTTTGTGGATTGTGAGACATTGGAGGGTTGGTAGGGATGGTGACACAAGATGAATGTGAAGGGAAAGTATGAAGAAAACATTAGGCATTGGGATTTTTTAAGATGACAATTTCATCATTTTGCACTTGCTTGAAACCTCAGAAGCATTTTTGTCAGCAACCGACTTACCCAATCAGGTGTGACAACTCAACAAATTAGTGGCGTGACACGAATTAAATGGGTTTAGGGACCAAAACTAAAGCGACCCCTATATGCAGGGACTAAACATTTAAATAAGCCTAGTATTGATTGGAGTCAAAAGCTTGTCCTGTGTTATTTTTATACTTTTTAGGGAATGTTATTTTTATACTCATCAATGACAATATATGTCAGATGTATTTTTAATATTTATAAGTGTTAATATTTGCTTAATATTTTTTTTCAAATGTTTATCTAGAAAAATTACATTATTTGTCTCTTAACTTAATTTTCGATAACACTTTTGTCCTTTATTTTTTTCCTGATTTAATCATTTATGTTATAATCATGTAACACTTTCTTCTTTTATCTATTTTTTTTCGATTTAATTATTTATGTTATAAAATATCAACAATGTTATCTTTTTTATAAAAAAATAAAAAACTCATCAAACTCATATAAATATCCAAATCTTACTTAAAAAAAATTTACATACTTAAATCTTCATCATACAAACATAGGAACCTATATTTCATTAAAAAAATCCTATATAAATTATATAATATTGACATTTTATAACATAAAAGATTAAATTAGAAAAAAGAGATAAAAGATGAAAGGGTTACATGATTATAACATATGATTCAATTGAAAAAAAAGAACAAAAGACGAAAAATGTTACTTGGAATTAAGTTAAGAAGTAAATAGTGTAATTTTGCATATTTATCTTGTGTTTTTTTTATTATATTTATCGACAACAGATGATTTTGTCCCATATTTTTTTAATCATATTTACCAATGATAAATACTTGTATTGTCATGTGTTTACTGTATATTTATTTGCGATAAAATCTTATCTTGTGTTCTTTTTATATAATTATCGATGACAAATAACTTTTTGATATACTTTTTATATTTATCAGTGTGTAATATTTGTCCCGTTTATATTTTTGGTATTTATTAATGAGGAATATTAATCAATGAAAAAAGATAGTCCCGTGTTTTTTTTTATATTTCTCGATTACAGATAATTGTCCCATTTTTTTATAGTTGTTAGTGACAAATATTTGTCACGTATTTTTTCTTATATTTATAAGTGACAAATGTTTGTTATTTTTTTTAGGCAAAATTACACACTTCAGGTAACATTTTCATAATTGTTTTACTTTTCCAATTTAATCCCTTTATGTTCCCTAAAAATAATAATTAATCCCTTTATGTTATAAAATGTCAACATTACGGTCCTTTTTTTATTAAAAAAAATCAAAAACCAAATAAATAAAAATCATTAAACTGATAAAGAAAATAATATGTTCATCATACAAACCTCAAAATCAAGGTTTTGTTGAATACACCTTATAAACCATATATATTCAGACTAACTTCTAAATTTTATTTTTGTCATGCTAAGAGGCAGAGGTGTAAATGGATATCCTTGAATACATATAACACATTCATGCTCGTTTTGTTTGACAAATATTATATTAGAGTTCGCTCCATACCGGTGCAGATATCTGCTAGACTTGTTATCCACGGGTCTTGAAGTACCACATGTATATGAAGATATTCATGAATAAATTTTATTTTTTTAAAAAAAATTGGTTTAATTTTTTAATTTTTTATAATTATCTAAAATTTAACTACTTTTTTTTGAAGGATAAAATTTAACAACTAAAGTCCATCATATTTTTTTTGGGAAAGATAAAGTCCATCATATTTCTTTTTACCAAAACATAATATTTATACATGATAACATTCATACATGCAGGTCCAACGTTGTCTATCCTTTGGAATGGGAATAAGTTGTCTATCCTCTGCGTTGAAAATTAATTTGTCAAAGTCTTGGGCTTTCTACTCATCAGGTACCCCTCATGCAAAAATTAATAGACTTACTTCCATCACTGGCATTAGAATTAGAAGCACTACCTCTTTTGACAAATATTTGGGCTTCCCTATTCTAAAAGGAAGGGCTAAGCGCAACGACTTCCATTTTATCATTGAGAAAATGCAATCCAGACTTGCTTCTTGGAAACATAGACTGTTGAATAAACCAGGTAGATTGACTCTAGCATCATCTGTTCTTTCCTCCATCCCATCTTACTACATGCAGGTAACTTGACTTCCTCAAAGTATTTGTGATAGTATTGACCAAACCACTCGCAATTTTATTTGGAAGAATGCAAATAATAAGGGCATTCATCTGGTTGGGTTGAATAAAATTGCTCGACTGAAAAAACTTGGAGGCCGAGGCATCAGGACGGCAAGGGAAACAAATATATGTTTATTGGGAAAACTTGTTTGGGATATGGTTCAATCTTCAAATAAGTTATGGGTTGATGTTCTCTCTAACAGGTATGTCGCAGGTCCTAAAGTCCTTCATGCTACTGCACACTCTAGTGATTCTGTTACTTGGTCATTTATCCTTCGTGCTAGAAATATTCTCAAAGATGCCTTCTCTTGGCGTGCTGGGTCAGGTTCTTCCTCTTTTTGGTCCTGCCGTTGGAGTTCTCTTGGTTTCATAGGGTCCCTTGCATCTTACATTAACATTCATGATTTACAATTGTCAGTTAAAGATGTTTTCTCTTCTGGCAGCCCCCATGCACACATCCTTTACACTCAGCTCCCGTCATTTGCCATAGACATCATAAATAATATGCAACACAAGTTCAATGCTTCTCTCGAGGACGCATTCATATGGACCCATAACAAAAATGGCATCTATACCGCAAACAATGGATACTCTTGGATGTTGGCTCGCATGAATCCGGTAATCACTTCTAACTCTCCTCCTTCTTGGTCTTGGATTTGGAAATTACAATTGTCGGAGAAGATTAAATTCCTTTTTTGGTTAGCTTGCCACAATTCGGTACCTACCCTCTCTATGCTAAATCATAGAAATATAGTTCATTCTGCGGTGTGTAGTAGGTGCGGCCTTCATGATGAGACTTTTCTTCATTGTGTGCGTGATTGCATCCATTCTAAACACTCGTGGCAGCAGGCCGAATTTAACCAATCTGATTTTTTCTCCAATGAGGACACTATAAATTGGATCAAGAATAGGGTGATGGCCCCTTACTCTTTCCTTTTTGCAGCAACAATTTGGTGGGCATGGAGGAATCGAAACATGATGTGCTTATGCAATGAGAATTGGTTGAACGCTAAATTATCCTTCAACATTCAAGGTATGGTTGATACCCTCAAAGCTTGCGATCCTTCCATCTCTTATACTACCGATGAAGGCCAATTCATCAAGTGGAACCACAATAATCATTCTTGTGTCATCCTTAATGTTGATGGAAGCTGTCTTGGATCTCCTATAAGAGCTGGTTATGGAGGAATTTTACGAAATGATGCAGGTTTTTTCTTGTCAGGCTTTTCTGGGTACATTCAAAATTCATCTGATATCCTGTATGCTGAGCTCTATGCCATCTATAAGGGTCTCTTGTTGGCCAAAGAAATGGGTATTACTGATTTTGTTTGCTACTCTGATTCTTTACATTGTATCAACATCCTCAATGGTCCCCCAATGAGGTTTCATGCTTATGTTGTTTTAATTCAAGATATAAAAGAGTTATTGGAGCAGGGAAATGTTATGGTTAATTACACCCTTAGGGAAGTGAATCAATGTGCGGATTTTTTTGCCAAGCTTGGTGCTTCTTCTGATGTTGAGTTTCTTTGGCATGAACTCCTCCGGTGAACCTCAAGAATTTTCTCCAAAGTGATGCGGCTGGAATTTTCTATTTGAGAGAGTAGCTCTTTTTTGTTTTGTTTTTCTTGTTTTGTTTTAGCTTTGTTCACCAAATTTTTTTCATACAATTCATTTCTAACCAAAAAACGTTCATTAAATACAACAAAAACATAAATATTATTCTAGCTTCTGAAATAACAAATATCTTTGATTCAACAAACCCACATTTAACAAAAACAAAGTTTCTTTATGAGACACGTGTTGCAAGGTGATGCTGATGAGAGGTTCAAAATAGAAGAAGCGGCGAGAACGTGTTAAAGTATAATATTCGTTTTTTTAAACTAAAGTTGAAAGAGTGTTTTATATTAAAGTGAGGATACTTATGTAATATACTTAGTTTAATAATGGATATTGTTTTTGTTGAGAGAATTAGTTTAATAATGGATATGAATATCCACAAACATGAATACTGTTAAATTCGCATACATGTCTATTATGTAGCAGATAATTGAAATATCCGTTTACTTTATCTGCATATATCTATTAAGGTATCCGTTATATGTCCATTGCAGATTTTATCCGCAAACATCTGCGTGTACGAATATTTTTACCATAACTACTATAGGTTATTATTCAAAGATGTTATCACTATGTGTGATTCTTTAATAACAACTACTCTAATGCCATTTGTTTAGGACATTTGTTTGCATTTATTTTTTATAAAAAATTCTAACAAGTGTTGTTTGTTAAAGAATCAAATATAATAAAGTTATCTTAAAATTTGTGTGGTTAACTTTTTAAAGTTGTAAAAATACTCTTTAATATAAACCTTACTCTTTATTTTCCCTCACAAATGCCCCACAAACACTAATTATCACGAGCTTTGTTCTATATAGACGAAACAACAAACACTCGTAAAACTCAAACATACAATTTTTAAATCCCGTTTGAATCTAAATGAAAATGCCGAGTTTAATATTGACATTGTTCGTTGAGCCAACACTCTTTTAACCTCAACCCAAAAGATTTGGACAAATACTCATTTTTGCTTCTAAATGTGTAACGAACGGCCACAATTCAATGTAACGATATTCCAAAATAGTTTATGATTATACATTCCATTAGTCAAAATCGTTCAATGTATCGATATTCCAAAATAGTCTATGATTGTACATTCTGTTAGTCAAAATTGTCCTTACATTGAAATAGTCTCTTAACACTGACGATAACTATTAACGAAACATTTAACGTCATAGACTATCTTAACTAACGTAATACACAATAAAAAATTATTTTAGAATTTTGATACATTAAAATAAACTATTACGATTAGTAGATACATATATTTAGACGAGAAAAATGATTACTCCCTCCGTCCCAATTTAACTGAGTTAGTTTAACTTTTCACACATATTAAGAAAACTGTATAAACGAAAGAGAGAAAAATGATTTTGAGTGTCTTTGACAAGTATTTGTGCATTCTTCTTTATCATAAATGTAAAATAGAATATATTGAATTGAGTGAAAGTAATATTAATTAGAGTTATAATTGAAAAAAAAATTAATGTTGTATTGAAAACTGAAATGGGTCAAGATTCTTGGGACAATATTTTTGTACAAATGACTCGGTTATTACGGAACGGAGAGTATTTGATATTGATTTTCCTTTAATTTTCACTTTCAGCACAAGTCCCTCACTCAAAAGGGTTTAAACTTTAAAGCATTTGCTTTCCCTAACCCTCCCTCTCTCTCTCTCTCTCTCTCTCTCTCTCTGTGCTTTACCAACCCATGCCCATTAATCATCGTTGATTCTTCAATACTTACGCCCTTCAAGTTGATGCATGTAATACATTGTAAAGACTCAAACTTTCAACCTAGATTTCATTTTTTCGTTCTATAATTCATCTGGGTCATTCTTTACTTGCCCCAGTTTCACTAAAATCCTAAAGGGTCTTGAGAAGAGGGTTCAATTCAAGTGTACTTCTTTGTGTACTTGTTTTTTGAACTGGTTTGTGGGGTAGGTTTCATTTCTCATTTGAAAGTGACAAAGTAACAAAACCCCATTTGGAAAAAGTAAAGATTTTTGTCAAAAGATGATTCAGTTATTGTTTTTGGTGATTATTGCTGAAGGTGTTATGGCTTTTCTTATGATGGTAAAGATAGGTCCATTAAGGGATCTTGTGATGAAGAGTTTGGATCAACTCAAGATGGGGAAGGCACCAGCTACTGTAAAAACAATTGCTGGTACAATGTTTGTGATTCTTCTTTCAAGTCTTATGAGTCTTGTTAAGATCCAGAACAAAGGTGCTAAGCTTGGTACTATGTCACCTATGGATCAAGTTCTTTGGAGAACTCACTTGCTTGAGGCTTATCTACTTGGTATGTTCATGTTCCTTTTATCTTTGTTATTTCATTGTTTTAATGCTTATAGATTTATTTTAGTTTAGTTTTGTTAAGTTAGGTTAATTTTCAAGTTGTTAAGTTAGGTTAATTTTACATGAACTAAAAATTGCGATTTTTTTTGTAGGTTAGTTTTAATGCTGTTAAGTTAGGTTTATTTTCAATTTGTTAAGTTAGGTTAATTTTCAAGTGTTAGAAAGAAGTTTCAATGTAAGTTAGGTTTATTTAAGGTTTAATGTTCTTATGTTGTTAAGTTAGGTTTATTTAAGGTTTAATGTTCTTATGTTGTTAAGTTAGGTTAATTTTGAAGTGTTAGAAAGAAGAATTAATGTGTGGCTGGTATGTGTTTTATTTAAGGTTTAATGTTCTTATGTTTTTGTTTTTGTTTTTGCTTTGTTGTTGAAGTTGTTTTAGAAAACTATATAATCTTTTAAGTTTAATTAGAAACTCTAACGTAACGGTCGTTATTAAGTTGATTTTGGAAATGGACATATTAAAAGTTCGTTTTTTGACTCACTAATCCGCTTACAGCATATGTCATTTCCTTTATTTATCTGAATTTATTATTTGATGTCGTATTTGGCGCGGATTGGCATTGTATATGCGTTATTTTCGTATAGCAGTTATAGCTCATAATTGTAAATCTGCCAGCTTTGGTGTTTGGTTTTTTTATGATTCTGATTGAAAACACCTTTATGACATCACAATTACATATTTATCTGTTTGAAATTATCATGGCTCATGACAATGGCCGTGTTTATAAAATAACCCAAAATGCAATACCTGAACGACGAGGCTGCGTAGTGCGCAAAACATTAACCTCATAGCTCCCAAAATAATTGAAGTCAGATCAAGAATATATGAGCAGACCCACCATTGGAAGTTTGCAATGAAACCAACAGGCCGGGGGCTAGTGCCTCCATCCTTCATTCTAGAAATTTCTATCCCTGTACATTGCCAATTTGTCCACCAATACTGAACTTGTAAGCTCATTTTATGTGCTGAATTATGAAACCTATACTTACGAATTTGTCCATCAATAATACCGCTGTGATATATGTTTCTGTATTCTGGTGTAGTATCCCAACTTGGCGTTGAGGTGAATGAACCTTACTCTGATGAGCTAAAGCCTAGCTCTATCAAGAATATAACTTCAACAAAGGGAATCTAGTACCATCATTGTTCACTCTTTAGTAATTTTGAACCTTGTGATTTGCCAATCTGTCCATTGATTTTGACCCTGTTACGCTCTTACAAGCATTAAAAAGGCCACAACTTTCGGCGATGTTAGGATTAAACCCACCACGCTAAATCTAGCACAATGAAGGCGGTCCAAATTTGCCGCGATTAAGGTGGCCAGGGATGAACCACAATTAAGGCGGAATTATAGAGTGATGTTTAGCAGCAGATATCCCCGTCGAAAACAGCTAGACTTTGATATGGTATATACAAATGTTATTTAGTCCCACATCGTACGATGTTGAAAGCTGTCGACAGAAGAGAGAGCATAAAATAACCTTCAATTCCAACGTCTCAACAAGCTTACATAGACGGGGTCAATGGATGATCAAGAAGGTCCATGACCTAGACGAGTGACCTCCATTGCACTTAGGAGGGTTGCTGGTCTAAGGCCCACCCAAGTGGTGGTGCCTACGTCATAATTTGTGATAGTGGGGCCGGCATTCGTGCGGCCCCTTCAAGCCAAAATAATGTTTTTTTTAATTTTTTTTAATTTTTTGGTCTAGTAGCCTAGTGGAGAAGTGGGGAATCCGGTTTTCGAACCCCGACCCCTGCAAATAACGTCCTTGGTAGCTACCAACTGAGCTACACTCATGGGCATGTTTTTTAAATTGTGAAAAGGAGTTACATATTTATTCATTTGTTAAATTTTCCATATCGGCTTCCTACCGTTCCTTTTTGGTCGGTACCGATGGCACATTGTTGGCAGACCTCCTACGAGGATCTTGTTAAATACTTGATTTTTAAATTTTGTGTCTGTGTAGTATTATATCGTACAATGTATCTCGGCTTCTTAGAAATCAGGTAGGTCATAAGGAACGACTCTTATTGTTATATTCCTCGAACATGCCTAACATTTTAGACAATAAAAAGGCCTAAAGGCAATACCCGAATGATGAGGTTGCATAATGCACAAAACATTAACCTCACATTGGTAGCACTAGATTCTACAACATCCTAATGTAAGTCTATCCGCAAAGAAGGTGAATGACGTTGTATTGAGTCTCAATCCGATTGCTCCCAACTTAATTTAAGTTATGATCAAGAATAGACGAGCAAACCCATCATTGCAAGTCATCTAGGAGCCCAACAGTCCATTCGGGTGAATGGACCTGACTCTGATGGGCTAAAACCTAGCTCTATCAAACTGAATCTAGCTCCAATGATGTAAACCTAGTGCCATCATCCTTCACTCCATACATTTTGAGCCTTGTGATTTGCCAATTTGTCCACCGATTTTGAACTTGTTACACTCTTTTGTGTGTACTTAGTTGTGAACCTATATTGTGATTTAAGAATTTGTCCATAAATTTTGAATTTTGATCTATGTTTGTGGATTCTGGTGTAGTACCCCAACATGCCAATGAGGTGAATGAACCCTACTCTGATGAGCTAAAACCTTGCTCTGTCTTGTTGAATCTAACTTCTTTTTTATCATCATGCTGTGAAAAGATGTATTTATAAGTTGTTTTTGCTCTGTTATTATTGAAGTTGTTTCAGAAAACAATATAATCTTTTAAATCTAATTAGAAACTTTAACGTACCGGTCATTATTAAATTGCTATTGGAAATGGTCATATTAAAAGTTCCTTTTGCCAATCATTAATCTGCAAACAGGATAGTTCGTTTCCCTTATTTATCTGAATTTATTACTCGATGTCTTATTTGGTGCCGTTTGGCATTGCATATGCATTATTTTTGTAAAGCAGTTAAAGCTCATAATTGTAAATCTGCCAGCTTTGGTGTCGGGTTTCTTCATGATTCTCATTAAAAACACCTTTATAACATTACAATTACATATTTATCTGTTTGATATCATGGCTCATGACAATGGCTGTGTTTATAAAATAACCCAAAATGCAGCACCTGAATGATGAGGTTGTGTAGTTCACAAAACATTAACCTCATAATGGTAGCATTGGACTCCACAACATCGCAACCTTTTCCTATCCGCTAAGGAGCTGAATGATGTTGTATCGAGTCTGTTAGAAACTGAGTTCACCATAGATGAATGTTAGAGAAGCTTGAAAAACTCAAAGAGAAGTGAGAGAAAGAATCTCTAACTAACTTTGTAACAGAATTGTTATTATGATATTGTTGAATGAGTTACAAGGAGGTACAAGAATGTACAGGCTAAGAGATAGTATGACAACTGTACACAATATGACAACTGTCATTAGCTTGCAATGCAAGACTTAAAACAAGAGAAACTAACTAAACCTGAGATGCTTTAATGCACCAGAATCCTATATATTCTAACAGAGTCCAACCCTATAGCTCCAAAACAATTGAAGTCACGAATAAGAATATATGAGCAAACCCATCATTGCAAGTTTGCAATGAACCCAACAGGCCATTGAGGTGAATGTAACCAGCTATGCTGGGCTAAAAACTAGCTCTATCGATTCTCAATCCAGCTCCAACGAGGGGAACCTAGTGCTACCATCCTTCACACTAGAAGTTTGAACCTTGTAAATTGCTAATTTGTCCGCTGATTTTGAACTTGTTAAACTCTTTTTGTATGCTGACTTGTGAAACCTATACTTTCATTTGTGAATTTGTCCATCAGTTTTGAATTGTGATATATGTTTGTGTATTCTGGTGTAGTAGTATCCCAACGTGCCAATGAAGTGAAGGAACCTTACTCTGTTGAGCTAAAACCTAGCTCAATTAAGTTCGAGTCTAACTTCAACAAGGGGAACCCAATACCATCATCATTCTCTCTTTAGTAATTTCGAACCTTGTGATTTGCCAATCTGTCCATTGATTTTGATCTTATTACGCTTTTACAAGCATCGAAAAGGCCATAGCTCCCGGCGATGTTAGGAATAAACCTACCCAGTTTTATCTAGCACAATCAAAGCACAGGAGGCTGCAATGAAGGCAGTCCAAATTTGCCGCAATTAAGGCGGCTAGGGATGGACTGCATTAAGGCAGAATTTTAGAGTGATGCTTTGCAGGAGATTCCCCATCAAAACAGCTAGAGTTTGATATGGTATATTCAGGTGTAGTTTAGTCCCACATCGAAAGTAGTTGAAAGCCGTTGACAAAAGAGAGAGCATAAAATAACATTCAATTCCAGGGTTGCAACATACTTACCTTGACGGGGTCGATGGGTGATCAAGAAGGCCCATGACCTAGACGAGTGACCTCCATTGCACTTAGGAGGGTCGCTAGTCTAAGGCTCACCCAAGTGGTTGAGACCTACGTAATAATTTGTGGTAGTGGGGCCTGTGTTTGCTGGCCCCTTCCAAGCCAGTATAATGTTTTTTAGACGGGAGTTTAGATCTGCTCCATCTAGGAACTATCCATTTAGTTATGACCTTGACGAGTGACCTCCACTGCACTTAGGAGGATCGCTGGTCTAAGGCTCACCCAAGTGGTTGAGACCTACGTCATAATTTGTGGTAATGGGGCCTGTGTTTGCGGGCCCCTTCCAAGCCAGTATAATGTTTTTTAGACGGGAGTTTAGATCTGCTCCGTTTAGGAACTATCCATTTAGTTGTACGGATGCATGACACGCGGCAAAATAACATCTATGGGCTAAGATTAAAACTTGAAAATTAAAGGTTTTTTTAATTAATAAAAAATGAAGAGAAATAAACACACACGCGATGCTCGTTCCCTCTTCCTTTTTACCTTCACCCCGCCCCTTTTCATCTGCATCACCGCAGCTGCCACCCATCGCCATCCTGCAAATTGTGTTTCTCTCTTCTCTTCTCCCTAAATTGTGTTACCGCCGCCATCACAAACCAACACGTTTTTTTGCCTAAAATTATTCATGTTTCCGATATTTTTCATAACCATTAATTCCGCTTCTGCTGATATTGTATCTTCAGCTTAGGATGAAAAAAAAAACCTTGGTTGCAATATGGACTATAGGATGTTACAGTTTTGTTTGTTTTGCCACGACTTTGTTGTAATACATATGTTGTGATACTAATTTGAATAATTTAAGCTTCATTGAAGAATAAAAATGTGTGATTCTGGTTTTGAAATTTGGGAGACAAGAAGAAAGAAACGCGATTCAGCGATGGGCGGTGCAAGGCGGCGGAGGCGATACAGATGAAGTGAAGAGGAAGAGGGATCGTGAATGGTGTTTGCGAATCTTGTTTGCAGAGAGGTGGCGCGGAGTGTGTGTTTTTTTCAATTGAGAAAACCCTTAATTTCTGAGTTTTCATATCAACCCTTGGATATTATTTTGCCACGTGTCGTGCATCTATTCGCCTAAATGGATTAAATGGATGACTCCCTAAATGGAGCAGATCTGAACTCGTGTACTGGAATTATTTATTCTATTCATTTGTTTAATTTTTCATATCGGCTTCCACCGTGATGGCACATCATTAGTCGATTTCTAATGGGGATCCAGTCAGTTACTTGATTTTTTTTATCTGTGTAGTATTAATCTTACGATGTATCTCGGCTTCCTAGAAATCGAGTTAACTTATTGAGGAAATCATTTATGTAAACTCAGGTAGGTCACAAATTTGAGGATGATTGAATAAGTCTTTCTGTTACATTCTTCAAAATTGCCCAACATTTTAGGCAATGGCCGTGTTGATAACAAAAGACCAAAATGCAATACCTTTGATGAGGTTGCCTAATGCACAAAACAGTAACCTCAGAATGGTAGCACTAGACTCCACAACATCCCAACGCAAGCCTATATGCAAAGGAGGTGGATGGCGTTGTATTGAGCCTCAATCCCATTCCTCCCAACTTAATTTAAAGTTATGATCAAGAGTATATGAGCAAACACATCGTTGCAAGTCTTCCAGGAGACTGAAAGGCCATTGGGGTGAATGAACCTGATTCGGATGGGGCGATGGGCTAAAACCTAGCTCTATCAATCTGAATCTAGCTCCAATAAAGGGATAGTGCCACCATCCTTTACTCCAGAATTTTTTAACGTATTGATTCACCAATTTGTTCATCAATTTAAATTGTGATCTATGTTTGTGGATTCTGGTGCGGTACCTGAACATGCCTACGAGGTGAATGAACCCTACTTTGATGAGCTAAAACCTAGCTCCATCAAGTTGAATCTAACGTTAACAAGGGGAACCCAATACCATCATCTACAGTCTACACTCTAGTAGTTTTGGACCCTGTGCTTTGTCAATCTGTCCAATTTTGAACTTGTTACGCTCTTCAAGTTACAAGCACTATAAAGACCATATCTTTATGCAATGTAGGACTAAAACTACCCCATTGCCCCTTGCACAATGAAAGAGCAGGAGGCTGCATTGAAGGCAGACCAAATTTTCTGCAATTAAGGCAGATTTTCTATAAGTAGATTTGTCTATCATTTTTTAACTGTGGTGCTATGTTTGTGTATTCTGGTCTTGTGGCTGCTTATAGAATATTTTGATTTTGTTATTGCGGTTTTCTTTATCACTATATCAGATTGTTGAGTATTTACTATACACAATATTATTGTGCTCAAATTCTATGATAGATGTTAACTTTTAAGTATATTATTACAGAGACGAAAGCCTTAAGCTTGTATGGACAAGAAAAGATATATTATTACTAGCTATAAACGTGTTAGTGCCTATAAAATTAGTTCATGTATCTGATTCACATGTAGTGTAAGGTATTAAATTGTATAATGTCACCAGAAAAGAATTAAATTATATTTTATCATTTTCCATAACAATCTACAACAAAAATATTGCAGAAAAAATAAAGCCTTAACATGGGATGTTATTTTTGCGAAAAATAACTACAATATGTGCTAAAGTTCAGTGTTTGAATAAATAAAGATAGGCTGCTTCTAATGTGCACAACCCTTACATATCTTGCATGGTGCACAACCATTTTTTGACCATTTGATAATAAAATCCTACCAAATCTATCATAGACCCACCATACTAGATTTTTCTTACCCACATTCATTGAATCTTCCTTTCCCTCTTGGCGATTGAAGAGAAATCACCGCCACACAACCCATAGGAGAGATTTGATACAAAGGTGAACACTGGTGGATGATCAGGGAAATTTAACGGCGTTTCCCATTGAAGCTCCATGATATTTTTGATACCAACAATTTCCCCTATATTGGTTTAAATCATCATCTGTACCAAATTGAAAGGTTTAGTGGTGGTTCTCTGTTAGAAACTTTCAATTTTCAGTTCTTAGCTTTTATGTAAAAATACAAGTGTGGTTCTTAGCATTGAAAATTGTAGCTCCAATAAGAGGTGAAAATGTTAACAATTGAATCTTTCAATCTGTTTTTTGTGGGAAGCATATGAACTGTACAATCTATGGAGCTGTGTGCGTATGTGAAGAAGCAGAGGAACATAGGGAAGATGCTTTAAGAGTGGGAAAGGGACTCAGTGGGAGTGGGTAAGAAAAATCTAGAGTGGTGGGTCTATGATAAATCTGATAGGGATTTTTATTATCAAATGGTCAAAAAGGAGTTGTCCACCGTGCAATATATGTAAGGGTTGTGCACGTTAGAAGCAGCCATAAAGATATTATACATTATAGGGTTATGTTTATCGACTGAGTTCCCAGTCGAAAGCAGCTAGAGTTTGTTATAGTATATACAAGTGTAATTAAGTCCCACATCGTAGGTATTTGAAAGCCGCTGACAGAAGAAAATACATATAATAACCTGCAATACCAACATTGCAACATACTTACCTGGACGGGGTCAATGGGTGATCAATAAGGCCCATGACCTAGACGAGTGACCTCCATTGCACTTAGGAGGGTTGCTTGTCTAAGGCTCACCCAAGTGGTGGAGACCTACGTCATAATTTGTGGTAGTGGGGCCTGTGTTCGCGCGGCCCCTTTCAAACCAGGTTAATATTTTTTAGACTGTAATAGAGTTACTTATTTTATTCATTTGTCAAATTTTTTATATCGGCTTCCTACTGTGACTTTTCTGTTGGTACCAATATCACATTGTTAGCAGACTTCTAACGAGGATCTACTAGCATGATATATTCAAGAGCCAAGGAATTTTTAGAAGGGTAGGGGTAAGGCATTAATAATTATAGAGAAAAGTGGTGAAGAAACAAGCTTCTATAGCTATAGTTTTCAAAGATAATGGTTGTTGTAGGTTTGTTTTAACGAGGTTAAGATATTTACATGTGAAGTGTGTGAGTACTATTTTGTGACGAGTTCAAGTATGCTCCATTCAGTCCATTTATGGTCTGGATGCATGACATGTGGCCAAAAAACAATCAACTGCTGAGGTTGAAAGTTAAAAAATAAATCTGTTTCATAAAAAAAATCACAGATCACCGCTTCCCTCACGACTCACCCCTCTTCCTTTGTGGTGGTATGCACCAACTACTCGCCCCTCTCTTTCAATCACGGTGTCGCCCTTCTTCCTCTCATCACCTCTCTGCCCTTCTTCTAATCTCTGTCTCATCGCTGCCGCCATAACAAACTAGTTCATCGCCGCTGCTACTGTTCCAGATCAAGGGATTATTGCTTTTCAAAACTGCAATGTTTGTTCTTGGTTTGTAATTTTTTGTTCAATCATGAAGTTGCTCCATTCAATCTGATTTTGAGAAAAGGGTGGGATGAACAGGAAGGAGAAGAGGGAACGACGAGGTTCCTTTGTGACAACATCTGATCTGTGATTTTTTTTTTTTATTAAACAGAGAATTATTTTTTAACTTTTAATCTCAGCTGTTGACTGTTTTTTTGCCACATGTCATGCATCCAGACCATAAATGGACTAAATGGAGCATACCTGAACTCTATTTTGACCCCCTCCACAATCAGAGAACGGAGAGTGTTTTGATTAACACATATCTTGATTTCATGTCATGATGATTGTACACATAATGTGTTGTAAATGGTTTGAAATTCCTTCTGTCTGTGTAAGATGTAATTGCTTAACATTAAAAATGAACAATTTCTGAACAAATCTGCTACAAACTTCCAAGTACTATACAGAATGTAAACTTCAAAAGCACACCAATTCTGACATTGATTGAATACTTACATGAAACATCATTAATGGTAACTACGTCTCATGCTTCTTGTTAGAGAGAGATCGAGAAAGGGAAAACAATATTAACAATCTGTACAAAGGCCATATCTTTAGGCAACGTAGGACTAAACCCACACGATTACACCCAAACAATATTTTCCGCATTTCTATAAGTGAATTTATCTGTGATTTTTGAATTATGATGTTATGAATGTACCTTCCGGTCTGGTGCTTGCTTATAGAATATTGTGATTTTCTTATTGTGGTTTTGTTTATCACTAAATTAGATTGATGAATATTTACTGCACAATGAAAGCGCAGGAGGCTGTAATGAAGGCATCCCAAATTTGCCACAATTAAGGCGGCTATGTTTGTGTATTTTGGTTTGGTGGTTGCTTATAGAATATTTGGATTTTGTTATTGTGGTTTTGTTTATCACTAAATTAGATTGTTGGATATTTACTATACACATTATTGTGTTGAAATTCTATGATAGGTGTTTTAACTTTTAAGTATATATTATTACAGAGAAGAAAGCCTTAAGCTCGTATGGAGAGGCAAACATATATCATTATTAATGATAAGCATGTTCGTATCCATTTAATTAATTCACGTATCTAATTCACATGTAGTGGGGCCTGCGCTTGCGTGGCCCCTTTCAAGCCAAGATAATGTTTTTTTGATGGTGTACTAGAGTTACTTATTCTATTCATTGGTTAAATTACTCATGTCGGCTTCCGACGGTGTCTTTTTTGTTGATGCCGATGTAACATTATTAGCAGACTTGTAATGAGGATCTAGTGTGTTGTATTCGACCAGAACTGAATTAAGAAAAGGGAAGGCAAAAGAAATTATAGAGAAAAGTGGTGAAGAAACAAGCTGCTATAGATATTGTTTTCAAATGTGACACAGTGACCAGATAGTGGTTTTTGTAGGTGTGTTTTAATGAGGATGAGATGTTTACATGTGAAGTGTGTCAGTACTATTTTATCCTCTCAGCTACCAAGAGTGTTTAGATTAATACATAGCTGACTTGGTTTCATGTGATGATGATTGCACAATTATGTGTTGTAATTTGTAAATGGTTTTATTAGTTTCGTTCTGACTATGTAAAATGTATTGCTTTACTTTAAAAATGAACTAGTTGTAAACAATCTGCTACTAACTTGGTTTTGTCAGCTTACTCCCATTGCATTTAAGTATTTGATTACATAGTAAGCTAGAGATTATCTTGGTCTTAACTGAATTAAATTGGTCTTGCAGGTTTTACATTATTCCTCGGGTTTCTAATTGATCGAATGCACCATTATCTCCAAAAGCTTATTAATTTAAGGAGTAACATGGGAGCTTCAAAAGAAGAAGTGGAGAACCTCAAAAAAGAAAATGTCGAGCTCAAAGAAAAGGAGGAGAAAGCTTCCAAGGAGATAAAACAGCTGAAGAAAGAACTTTCAACTCTAACAGAAGGTTTGAAAAAGGTAAAGATGGAATCCGAAGAGAAAGACAAGAGAGTTGAGACGGCTGAAGCTCATGTTGCTTCCCTCCAAAAACAAGCTGCAGATTTACTGCTTGAATATGACAGACTCTTGGAAGACAACCAAAATCTTCAGGCTCAAGCAGGGAGGCATAAGAGTTGAGGAATAGACTGAGATACTTTGGTAAAACAAAGTTTTGAGGAGAGAGATCTTACTAGAACCACCCCTAGTTTTGTTGCAAAATCAGCTTTATTTAACAAATGAAAGAAGGGTGTTTTTTTGGTTCTCCCTGTGAAAGTTTACAGATTTTGCAGTCCTCTCAGTTTGTTCAACATTTTCTTATTAAATTGCTTCTTAACAATTGGCCATCTTAGTTTTTTTCTTCACTTCTTTTTTTGTTTGGATCGAGTGGATACATTTTAGTTCAAGGGTTATTGGTGGGACAAATAGATGTCATGAATTAGGAAAAAAAGTTTGAATTTCATCTTATAATTATGCTTCATGGTACATCTTTCTACTCCAATTTATTCCTAAATCGGTGTTATTAATTGAGGATTGTAGATTGCAGGAAGTAGCAATTTGTTCAAATTCGGCTATGCAACAGTGCCATAGCATCACTATAGCTGCTATTGTCAATGTTGTGTTAAGTATCGTATTGCCAAACAATAACGATTATGATTCCTCGAAACACTGCCTGGTTAAGTCACAAAATGCATGTCTCCAAGCTACATATTTTACGGTGCTGAGCAGAGATGCCTTCAAGGTGATGGAAGGTTATATTTCTTCACTTGAATCAATGTAAACCGATGGTTTCCCCTTTCTTGCTATATAATTTCAGAAGTTTGCTGCGTCGAACACCCCTGATCAATTAAAGAAATCGATTATCAGCAATAGTATTAGCATGCTCAACCAAAGTTCATGTTTGAAAAACAGTGTTCATAGTTTTCAGCTGGAAGCACTCTTGAATAGTGACCTTAAACCACCAAAATGCAACCTTTATGTCCGAAAAATGAAATATTAAAGGGAAGTATAAATACTGGATTCAATTACTAGTAAGAAGAAAGAAGGAAATTGAGCAGTGAATGGTTCAAATTGGTAGCCTTGAACTAGGAAAAAGGAGGAAGTAGGAGTGCAGGGGAGTGGGAAATACATTACATATAGTAGTTGAGTCCCACATCGGGCAAAGTAAAATGTGTTGAGAGAAGGAAGTGTATAAAATAACTTGAATGTCTTCATTGTAACATACTTACCTGGATGGGGTCAATGGGTGATCATGAAGGCCCATGGCCTAGGAAAGTGACCTCCATTGCACTTTGGAGGGGTGTTCTCCTAAGGTCTACTCAAGTGGTGGAGCCTACATCATAATTTGTTGCTGTGGGGGCCTGCGTTCGCGCAGCCCCCTCCATATTAGTTATAATTTTTTTGTTTTAATATACATATGGGGCTCTTAATTTACATCTTCCATGGGTGGCAATATGGGCTTAATCTGTTTTGTCGGTCCATTTAGCCATGAAAATTGTTGTTCACACATATAAAAGATCGAAATACCCCTTGACAGTGGTTTCATCGGCAGTTAACGGCTGAGGAAAACAATTATGCAATTTAACCAGAGCATTTCTAGAGGCAATACTAGTCGTACAAATAAACAAGAAAAATAAATACATTATCTTTTACAGTTGTCCATAATTAAATCAATTCGACATTTTGTTAAAATTACATGAATGTTTGAAATTCATCAAAACTTGAAATGAAAGAGCGTCTATAATTAAACAACACATTACATATCATTAAATTAAATCTCTACTGACATTCTACGCAGTTGCAGATGAAACGAACATACATATATAATATATTATCTTCCACCATATTCCTAAACATAAATCCGACGTCGCTATCGTCGCGAATAAGTCAAGGCATATAGCTCGCTGTTTTCCATGCGTATTCATCTTTATTTTCCATGAGCAAATAAGTGACGTGTATATTGATTTTCACCAAGATGCTCAAAATGTGTTAAGTTGTGCCTTCAAATCATCTAGTGAGTCAGTCGGCGTTATCATAACTTTAACTGTCTTTTTGAAAGAAGAGTACCGAACACGGCCTTCAATTTTTGCAACCTCAGACATGTTTCACTTCACAAAAGCTTTATGAAAAAATAATACATTAGGATGAAATTAAACGAAACGTAAGAATCAATAAAAATGTATATGAAATGCGTAAACATTAATAAGGAAGAAATAAGTATGCACTAGTTTCACCACATAAAAGTCATATTATCTTATATTTATATAAATTACATAATGTTAGTTATACATTGGCCACAAAAAATTGGCGTTACAATTTCGTCCCCAAAATATATGTCGCTGTAATTTCTACACAAAAAAAGGACTAACACCGACAAAAAATCACTCATTTATCACCAAGTGATTGGGGAAGATCAAGTGAAATAGAATCTTCTTCATCTTCCGCAATAACTTCAAATTGTTGCTTTGCTTTTCGGGAGTGTCGCACAAAATAGGTTTCGCTTTGTTTGACTCCTTTTTTGGTTGCGATGGTTTCTCTCCCTTTTCAATAATCATGATATCTCGGAACAGATCATGTTGATCCAAATACCCATCTTCCCAAGTCACTGCCTCTTCATTCTTGTGATTGTGACACTCCGTAGATGATGGAAGTAGTGGACAACCATCCTTCAAAAAAATAAGCAAGAAATGATTCGGAATTAAGCCAAGGCACATGATGAGACTTTTTTGCTTAACCGGTGGTGGCAACAATGTATCCCATGTCCGGAAACGTCAACCACTTATCAACATGTGCAATATCACTCATATTTGCGGGAGGATGTAAGCCATTTAAAATGTAGTTATAACGATCCTCACCTGCATATACTCCCACATAATCATCTCTATGATCTTTCAACTCTTGGATAAGATGTCTACGAATCATGATATGACTTTCTTCGGTCAATCACATGAACTCGGCTATAGCCAGAAATCCAAAATGTCCATCGCCTATAACACCCACCACTTTTTCAATAAATGGAACCATGAACTTTGACATACAATCAATAGGGCTCAAAACCGGAATAGACGTTGGAACCAACATAGGCTTTGAAACTGGAATAGGCTTTGGATACCGAGTAGGCGGTGGAAGTGGGGAACGTGATGTTTTACCAAGACGAGCACTTTTTTTTTTTTTAGAAAATGATGAAGTTGTTGGTGACGGTGATGGTTGACTATCCGTATTTTGACAATTAACAACATCCCACTACGAAGGGATTCGACTAGTCGATGTCACTTTTCCTCTAAACCTCGCAGTATCCACTTTTTTCTTGGCTCCCTTGGTTGGTACTTTTTGTGGTGGTGGAGACAACATGGCGGTGTTTGGAAATGGCAACTGCCGCAAAACCTCTTTCATTTCAAGCGTCATTTGAAAAGGGACTTTCTTGAAATGTTCTTGAATACCATTCCACTCATCCTCGACAGAAAAACCATCTTCATTACTTTCTTGGCCCATATATAACCTATTCCAATGATGGTGTATCTCATCCAATAAAATAGGCTTGTCTTCACGGATTTTAGTAGTAATAAAGCATGCACATGGTAGCCCGTACGATGTCCTTTGAACACAACCACAAATTTCCTTGTCCATACACAATGTTCCCCTACAACGTTCCTCTTCCAAAGCAATGTTGTCCAAAACATATACACATAACTCCCTAACCCATAGTACAAAGTGGCTTCTTTGAGTCTATGTTCCTATACAGTAACACTCTAACCAAATGATGTTTGTATCACAGTTAACTGAATCACCAACATATCATGTATTTTCTCCCAACAAGTACCCAAGTCACCCACACTATTGTCCAAATATTTCTTTACTATAGAATGAGCCGATCCTACCCTGTTGGTGGTTCTATAACCAAGATGCAACACATGGTCTGTCCATGCCCTCACTATTTTCACCTTCACTTCATCCAAGGTGGCCATGACATAGGTTAAGAAAATTAGGAAATCACTACAAACATCTTGGAACTCCACTAATGCATTTACATATAACTCTTGAGTGGGCGATTCAACAATAACTTTCCATGCGCTCATTATCTTCTTCACTACATCACCATGTTTCACCTCTTTCCCATTCTTTTTTCCCAATGGATATCTACAGTCTAAGATGCACCTTGCTTTAACATTTTTTTTTGCACATGAAAGTAACATTTCATTGTATAACTTTCGGGGAGAACATATGCAACCGCATTCATCAAAGACATATCCCTGTCAGTCACTTCCACCTTAGGCATATTCATCTTTGACGTAAGAAGTTTACACATCATTTATAAAACCCAAACAAAGTTTTCCTCTTTCTCATGTGTCACAAATCCAAAGCCAACCGAATATGTCAAATCGGTCGAGGTGACCCCCACTATCTCAAACATTGACATCTTGTACATGTTGGTTTTGTAGGTAGAGTCCATAACCAAAACCGTTGGAAAATTGTTAAACAACTTAACAGATGTTGGATGAGCCCAAAAGATATCTTCAATAGTAGTACTTTCACTTTGTGTTCTTGGGAAATAAACATAGTTGTGCTCCTCCAACTTTGAGATTAGAAACTGCAACACCGTCTTGTCACCTCTATTTGACTTCCATATTTGTTGACGTTCATTGTATACTTGTTTGATATTTGTCATGCAATGTTGTCTTTTGCTCTTCAAATTTATCAAAATATTTCTTGGAAGCACCTCGCTCTTGGTCAAGTCACGTACACTCTTCTTGTCATCCTCCTTTAATCTACCGATAAACATGTGTCCTTCTAAAGCCGACAACATCACATGGTTGTGAACTCCATTAAGAATGTTCAATATCCATTCCTTTGTTTGCCTACTAAGATATCCACTAACCATGAACATGCACCCACAATTTCTTGAGCCCGTTGTCTCATGCTTCAGTTTTTTTTTCCGGCACTTTGTGAGCTCCACTCCTTTCACACACTAGTCGCACCAGTGGATTGATCAAACTTGATCTTTGTATAACAATTGTAAATCCCTCCTTATTTGCTTGACGACGTACCGAATTAAGCAAGGTTTCCCTATCTTTCCATTTAACGTCGTCAGAAAAAAACCTAGTTGTATCAACTTCGTTGGCATGAAGTGGGAGGACACCGGAGTCAACATATAATGAAGCTTCAACTTGGACGGAAGCTCCATCAATGTTTGGTTTGGCTTCAACCTTAGGCGGTTTGACATCTCCGGATTTTTCGACAAAATTTGGTTGTCTCTCACAGATCATCTTCCGCGTTCTCAACCATTACTATAATTAAACAACACAAAACTATGAATTAACAACTAACTAATGGATAAACATCAATTGCATAATGAATTAAAACAAAAAAAAAAGTGCAAAGTGGCAGCAACTGCGTTTTTGCCCAGATTTCCTCGGCAGTTAACTGCAAAATCCTTCGGTAGTTAACTGCCGATGTCCCCATGCATGCCTCAACAGTTAACTGCCGATCCCCCCATGTCAGTGCTTAATGTAAACTGACAACAAAAACGCAAAGAACAACAAAAAATGAACGAATTAAAAGTAACAATACCTATTTTTTAACGTCAAAAGTGTGTTGATACCTCCTAGGATTGATGCATTAATGATTTTGGGGCAAGATTTGATGAAAAAATATTGGATTTTGTGTATTTAGATGGAAGAGAAAAGAAAGGTGATGATGAAATAGTGAGTAGGGGGGCAGGTGGTTGTTTCATCTGATGAAACAGCGCCTCGACACTTAACTACCGAGGAATTCAAAAAACTGGCGGCAGTTAACTGCCGAGGGGTATTATGGCCATTTAATGGTGTTTTTCAGCCTTATAACATGTGTGAACAACAATTTTCGTTAGCCATTGACTCGAAGTTTTGAACTCGCTTCAAATAGTCGGCTCACTTTGCTTAACTCGTTGAAAAAATGGGGTGGGCACAGATGGGGCGAGCCGACATGCTTAACTCATTTTTTTTGTTTTTTTCTAATTTATCCTTTTGGATTTATTTTGGTTGTTGGATTTATTTTAGAATTTGTTTTATGTTGACAGTTTTTTATTTTATTTTGCTACTATGATATTGAGTTTGGCAATTTGTTAATTATCTTGTTTTTATCAAGAATTTATTTGCTGTCTATTCTTTTATATTTTTTATGATAAAAACAACATAGTTTTTTTTATAATAGTTAAATTGAAGGAAAAAAAAGCATTAAAAGAATATTGTTTTTTTCTTCTCTCAGATTTTTTTTTTGTTTGGAGGGCCGACTTGCCACTGAACGGGGCATGGTGACATTTTGGACTCGATCACCTAATTTGACTCGTCTCGCCTCGTCCGTTTTAAGCGGGTTTAGATGGGACGGACCTAACGGGGCACGCCGGTCCACTTTGCCATCGTTACTTAAAAATACTAAGGAGAAAATTAGCAGCCCCTAATATATTCAAGAAGAATTCACCATAACAATTATAATACATTGACAGCCTTATACCAAGTTGCTAGTTCTACAAGATTCAAACACATTGTTCTGGACCGGCCAGAAGGCCAATCTCATACTGACACATGGACTAAATGTCCACCGCCTTAAGGCTCGATGCCTGAAGGAACATGCCAATATCAAAGCACCGTTTTACACTCAAGCACGCCTTCGCGCGACAATCTTCATACACATGTCCTCTAACCGTTCCCTAATCACACGCCACAAAATCCGGAGACGGTTATTATCATGCACACCTATATAAGGGTGACTTTGTTTCGCCCTCAAAGTATGATTCACTTTTCACAACACTTTCTACACTCTTTCTCAGTTCCATTACTGACTTGAGTGTTGGAATGCTAACGTGTCTGCAATCACCTTTCGTCCCACCACGAAGATTCATCGCCACTGTACCGGAGCACTTTCCGTCACCGTTCCCTCTCATCCATCCTCACCGGAAAAATCACATATAAATGTGAAAATCATTCACTTGGGTGACAAAGACGATAATGGAGTTGCTCATCTCCTTTCTTTTATTTGTCTATTGTAGTTGCGTTTGATTTGTTGGGAATTATTAAAGGAGTTGGTGATTGAGACAAGTTTATTTCTTTGTTGATGCTTATTATATTGTTCAATAACGAGATTTTAAATCATTAAGGGTGTGTTTGGATTGAGGGTTTACGAGAGGAAGGGATGAGAGGATTTACTTTTCTTTTTTAAATTGTGGACTATAAAACATTTTTTTCTAAAATAAATTAAGTGTGATTAAAGTATTATAGTTATTTATCATGTTAATATGTTAACGTTTTAAAAAATATTTCTTAGTGTCCGTAATTTAAAAATGAAAAGTAAACCCTTCCCTCTCCTCCTAAACCCTCCATCCTAACAGAGATAGTACTTGAGTGACATAGAGTTGAGTGACATTGGTGACATTAGCCAATCATAATGTCACAATGCTCGTGAAAGAGAGAGAAAAAAGACACACCCTAAGAAGACCACTTTGGTTATTTAAGTTTCAAATCAAAATGGTAAATGCTACGTTGTGATTATGTTAAAAAGAAAACGTTAAAATTGATTTTTTTTTTATTTTTAATAGGTTTTAATTCTATTTCAATTTTTTATTTAGTTACAAAAATTGACAAATTTTAATTTAGTTAAAATTGTAATTTGTTGCACCAAAAAAATTATAAAACATTGTAATTTTATAAGGAAATTTTGTTTAGTCTGCTTTTGTTCACAATGTGGAAATTGATTTTGCCACATCATAGGACAAGAAATAAAGAACATACGAAACTTAACTAAATGTTTTGACTAATTTGGAGGAGGCCGCACGAATGCAGGCCCCCACAACAACAAATTATGATGTAGGCTTCACCACTTTGATAGACCTTAAGAGAGCACCCCTCCAAAGTGCAATGGAGGTCACTTTCCTAGGCCATGGGTCTTCATGATCACCCATTGACCCCATCCAGGTAAGTAATTTGTTTAGATGCTAATCAGGTTTATTTTATACACTTGCTTCTGTTCGCGTCATTTAGAAATTAACGACTTAAAAGTGCACACACTTCATTACTTTTCTCTTATCCCATTTTTTTGTTTAGGGAAAAAAAAATGAGATAAGAGAAAAGTATAAAGCTCCTTTTCTCTCTTCATGATTTTATTTACAATCTATTGCCGCTATATATACTCAGTGGAGCAGTGAGTAATAATAGATACCTGTGATTAACACCTAGGTAGCACTAAAGTTTATGATAAGTCTGAAATCTATCTCAGTTCAACTGCTTCATTAACATTTTGTATTCGTGTTATTGAAGATTGTAACCATTTTGAAATTTGGACATACATTTTGAGGAAGCACAGTACTATGTCACCTTTAAGTGTTATAGTCCTTGAATTTCAATACAGATTCAGATGCAGAACCAGCAATACTACTTCAGTAAAAATTATATTTATGCACAAAATATAAATTTTTTCATGAGCTATTTTGAACAATCTTGCGGTTGAAGGCAAGCCCAAAACTAACTTTTTTCTCTATTCGAAATAAAGATGACTTTGTATGATTGTATCAAAATTAGAGATGGTCATCCTGAAATTTCTACCTTGATACTTTGCTTATCATGCATGTATCATGTATGCTAAAGATTTTGAATGAAAAATCAATGTCATTCCAGTAATAAATCTTAGCAACTTGTTTTTGCATAGAAATGGCATGAGCCTGATATTTATTTCTAGGGTTTTCATAGAAATCATTTAACCTATGACATAAAGATAGATATTTTGAATTTAGTGTAGGCATTGAAACATTTTTACAAAGATTGTTAACCATTGTAGCCACTAAGTTAGCATCACCCATCCAATTCACAATAATTTTCTTATCAACTAAGATGCTCACATCCTTTTCTGTAATAGTAAGAAAATCTAAGATAGTTAAGTACTGAGAAATATATGCTGAATCTCGATCTGAAATGTGACATCCTTCAAATGCTAATATATTTCTCATGTATATCTCTGTTAAATCATGCACATGAAAGCACGGCATTTTCAACACACCTTTATCAAATTTCAATTCAAGTAAGCATTTACTTTAACTTCAAATTCCAATCCTGCTTCTGATAATTTGACTTACACTATATACATGTTCAATTGCATAATTTGCATTTCCCATTTCTTGTACAAAATCGAATGATGATGGTAGCAAAAATGTTCTTAGAAGATATGTGAAATGTTTTGAACATGTTTCTGAATTTAAGTTCTGCATGTTGAATTGTTGAAAATAATATATAGTAATTGTAATAAATGAGGGAAATTCAAGATTTATTATAGCTAATTTGTATATGTCTTCAATAACCAAAAAAGGTAACTGATTTTCAAGGAGTACTAAGTCACATTTGATTTCACTAAATAACCAAGGTTTTAATAATATAGGGTCATTTTTCATCCAATTTTTGTATCTAAAATACCTAAGAAAATGTTCAATTATAAAACATGCATCAATTATAATGATTTTTCTGAAATCATTGCTATTAAAGCTAACAAGCCCTGCATAACAACTTCTAATTCTGCTTTCCCACTCTTGAAGTTTGAAAACAAAATCATCCAAACATAGCTTTGTTCTATTCAAAAATCCTTTGAAATATTTGAGTTTAAGTTCTTCCATTTGGTGTAAAATGTTGTTGTCACTAATTGAGCCATGTGGATTGTGAAAAGGACCAATGGAAATAATTTGAAGAGTATAAGCTTGTGGATTAGCTTGGCGAATTCTTTGTGGTACTTTGTAGATGTATTACTCATAGATTCCAGACATTTCTGGAAGACCTATTACTTTAAGCATTTCAATCAATTCATGACCATTTTGTTGTGCCTCCATTTCCTAAAAATTTCATAGATTGGTCATTGGTTTGAAAAAATTGCCTCAAAGTTTAAGCAACTAAAACAAGGAAAATCCCACTCCTTACTACTTTCATAGATGGTCCACTGTGGATCGGTATTTGAAAATTATTTGAAACTGAAACGACATGTGTCGGTTTTTTAGACGATCAGTTGATTGGTGGTTTTAGGAAAATAGGGGAAAACGAATATGAGTGCTTCAAAATTCTACTCATTTGTTTTGTTTAATTTTTGTGAAAAGGACACCTATCAAGTCATATCTAGTAGCTTATATTTTTGAAAGTTGTCGATTATTGTTAGAGTTTCAAATGATTTTTAGGCTAAATTACACCGAGGTCCTTTAAGTTTGAGGTTTGTAGCGAATTAGTCCTTTAAGTTATTTTGGTCACACATAAGTCCTTTAAGTTTGAGGTTTATAACATATTGGTTTTAAGTTATTTTGGTCACACATAAATCCTTTAAGTTTGTAAAAGTTTTCAATTTAGTCTTTCTGTTAACCAAAACGATGATGTGGCAGAATGACTTAATTGACAACTTTTGCAAACTTAAATGACTTAAGTGTGACCAAAATAACTTAAAGGACTAATTTGTTACAAACCACAAACTTAAAGGACATACGTGTTACCAAAATAACTTGGACCAATCTCTTGCAAACCTTAAACTTAAAGGACCCATGATGTAATTTAACCTAATTTTGAAGTACTTGTTTACAATTGAACACCTATTAGAGTAGTTTACTGTTGATCCCACCCTAAATCAAAATCCAAATATAAGCTATGATTTGAAAGAAGCTATGATTTTTAGAATCTATATTTTTCAGTTACTTACAGAATATCTTATGCAACGAACAAGTCACCGTTATTTTTGTTAGAATTAGCCTATAGTAGTTAGTAATTAAACAAATCAGGTCTAAAAGCTACTTAGTGAAATTATACTATATAAGAAGATATGAAAAAATTATCACATATTCTTCTACAGAATTGAAAGAGACAAAAGAAATTATATAATAAAGAAAGAAGGAGGAATCTGAATGTTGAAATAATGAAGTATTAATTTTGAGTACATAGTTTTGGTTAACTTGCAGCAGATCTCAACTCCACTCTCTCAATATTGGTTTTGGTTTGGTCTCATTCTGCTGTTTGGTCTTGGGTTTGTCTAACATGTGCAATATTGCACATGTTAAGATGACTAAAAGTAGCAAGTTTTTATTGAACCAACAATTATTTAACAAAAAGTTATATATTTAATACAAAATGTTTAAGTTCCAATACAAAATTACTATTTTAAATTTCTTAACGTGTGCAAATTTGCACATGATAGAAAAACCCTTATTTATATATTCATTTGAGATAAACTAACTAACTCATTTAAATGGGATAAGTCAACAATGAATATAGGTAATCCTTAGCAATTCATTTTCCTGTTTTTTGTTTTTTTATCGCTTTGGAATATTAGGATTTAGGAATGTGCCATGCCAGAAAATCTTTCATGGACACAATCATATATCAATTTTGTTAGGTACACCCTCCCGTGAAATGAAAAAAATTTAAGACAAAATATTTAGTTATATCAATTGATATTATTATTATTTTTATTTTATGGTTTTATGTGTGTACCCAAATATATTATACATTGGTAAGTTGTAAGTCTCGCACCCAATGTATGACATGTGAAAGTCCCAAAGCTTCACCAATGTCCGTTGCACCACCGGATTCGATCACAATGTTTTTGCCTTAATAAAATTACTATTTTCATCTCGAATGCACAAACCAAACCCAACACAATTTTAAGCCTCCGGAAATGATGCGTCTACATTACACTTCAGCCTGCTACTTGTCGGTTTCTGCCATGACACCTGAACTGGCAATGCTAGAACTGTAATATATATATATATATATATATATATATGATCTTGCTAACTTGCGTCCTAAGGGCACAAAATAAGAAACTAAATGTATAAATTTAACCTTGGAAATTGTGCATTCATAACCTTAAAAGATTAAAAACTTGTTTTTTCAATACAATATTTGTTGTTTAATTCTATTTTAAGTTCTTCATCTCGTGTCTTAAGGGCACAAGTTAACATTTTCTATACATACATATATATATTGGGGGCATATCAAGTGAGAATGATATTCTTACGTGAGAATGATAGGAATGATTTTCAGCCTTTAGATCAAAAATAAGTTGTTGAGATTAAAAGATTTTCATGTGCCCATTTTCATTTGATTGCAGCTCTTGAGTTTTGACTCATTGCTCTCAGTCCAAGTTATGTTCCTTCATTTTCTCACTCTCATCCCAACCCTTCTCTCTTCCCCGGTGGTCATCCTCTCATCTCTGCATTTCCTGCCGTTTGTCCCTGGATCCCTCTCGACACACGGTCATCTTTTTTCTATCGCCCCAACCTTCCACCTCCGTTAAACCCACCTCTGCCGCCAGTGTCACCACCCACCAAGTTGGTGCGACTTCGCTTGCTCGTCCCTAACTCTCCATCGTCGTCTCTCTTTATCACACACACTCGTTGGCCGCACCGAGGTGAACGACGACAAGGTAAGGCGGCGCCAACCAGATTTGTTTCACGTCCTTCTTCCTTTTGATTATCTTAAAAAACAAATAATAACCACAAAATAAAAACATGCTAATCCGATCTTAATAAATATAAAATTAGCAATTTAGAAAATTAATGATATCACGTGGATGCAGATTGAATCTGGGGAGGTGAGGGGGAAGTATTTTTTAATCTCAACCACTTATTGTTGATCAAAGGGCTGAAAATCATTCCTTTCATTCTCACATAAATATATCATTCTTACTTGATATGACCCCTATAGCTATAGCTGAATAGTGATCTATGAAAGACCTCTTTAAAATATTTAATTCCTTTGTCAAAAAAATACCAAACCATTGTGTGTATTATATATATATATATATATATATATATATATATATATATATATATTGTTTGCTAACTTAGACCAACAAACAAAAGCACACCCTTTCATTTGGACAAAAATACTCTTCGTCTTTATTATTTAAGACTATCATCTTAAGGGTTACTTTAGTAATTTTCATAAAAACCTATTTGTAAACTTGCATCAATTTGTTAACTTAGACCCACTTTTATTTTATAACAAATAGCTTGAGGGATAATTTAGTAATTTTCCCGGAAAATTAGGAAACGGTTATTGAATTTTTTTCATTGAAAAATTAAATTAAATGAAATTTACTAAACTATCCTTTACTTTATATTGGTTTGAAAAATTAAATTAAATTAAATGAAATTTACTAAACTATCCTTTACTTTATATTGGTTTACACTAGTGGATATTGATTGTTTTTGTCTAAATGAAAATTTGTTATAAAATAAAATTGGGTCTAAGTTAGCAAATTTATGCAAGTTAACAAATATATATTTTTATGAAAATTACACTCAAGCTATTAGTATTAAATAATAAAGATGAAGAGTATTTTCACACACACACACACACACACACACACACACACACACACACACACACACACACACACACACACACACACACACACACACACACACACACACACACACATATATATATATAATAGTAG
>Ga0315914_1001609_pt1 | contig 34019 bp, 22 predicted proteins | sample MpolenodulesMG_FD_203920 | JGI IMG/M metagenome (GOLD analysis project Ga0315914, IMG submission 203920) | Medicago polymorpha root nodule microbial communities from Los Angeles, California, United States - elongated nodules | ecosystem: Host-associated > Plants > Roots > Nodule | place: USA...
AATAGTACTTTGATTATGGATCCTGCACACTTGAACAAATTGTTTAGCATATCCAATTGATTATTTTGATACCTTGTTATTGTCAAAACTCAATAGGTGACTTGTGAAACACCCTTGTTCCAACACATCCCATATCCAAGGCTTCTATCTGAATTATTCCACCAAAGCAAAGTTATTTAGAAGCTAGAGAGTCTAGGTCCTCTTAACCTAGGTTTAAAATTTGAAGAAGTCGTGATAAGAGAGCTTCTGGGAAATATGAGGATCATCCTACCAAAGTCTGTGAAGAAACCTTATGCCTATGTCCTCAAAGAAAATGGAAGACCATTCATTTCAAACTTTCTTGAAATCACTAGAAATCTAAGCCTCGAGGAGCTAGCAGACATGGTGTTAAAGTTATCTTGATCACGAAAAATAAGACTTTTCTAATCATATAACCTTGGACTTAAGTCCAAGTTACTCAAGTTTAAAATTAAACGCTTGTTCACATGATAAATTTTGACATGTCAAATATTAAAATCACACATCTTATAAAATAGAAGGAGAATTTAATTTTGAACATATCACCAAAGGCGCATTCTTTTCCCACAAAAATGCATGTTGCACAAATCTCTCTTTAAGTATGAGTCAACTCAGTCTTATTTGAAGGGATTTTAAGAGGGGTTTTTCATAATTTTAATCATCTTTGCGGAAGAAATCTCATTGAAACGGATCTTGATTAAATCATTAATCACAAATCAAACACATACTTAAACTATTTAAGGATTCATGTGTTTACCTCTTGAAGAGCAGAACCTTTGTAGTACAATTGTTTCTGATCACGAGCAAAGCAAAGTAGCGATGCCTCTACTTAGTCCACACAAACAGAACTTCTCTGATGACCGGTGCTAGCCAATTCCAACGGAGATTCAGAGAGAACAGGGTTTAGAGAGCGGCGGCTAGGGTTTCACAACTTTTGTGAATTAGGTTAAGCACTCACAAAAAGTCTCATTATGCTTCAACACAAGGGTTCTATTTATAGAATCACTTGTGTGGTCAGCAAGACAAGCACTTAAGTACACAAGTACGGTGGACCGCGTTTCTCTATTTTTCGTAAATTAAATAATAAAGTCATATTTAATTATTTAATTACTAATAAGTCCTACTTATTATTTTATAAATAAGTCTCACTTATTATTTTATAAATAAGTCGTACTTATTTATTTCTCTCATCTATCTAACCTTTGTGTGTGACCCTATAGGTTCCCGTAACGTTGGCAATAATATTAAATCACATATTTAATAATATAAATAGTGAGCGGTATCTAGCAACACATCACTGCTACCCAAGTGATGAGAATGTCATGTGATCTGACGAAACCTTTATGTGATAATGTTCATGTGTATAATTACCTTTTTTTCCCTTATGTCTATATTGAACACAAGGCATAGACCGTGTCATCCTTGTCTAATTCAATATTGGGCCCGTAGACATTTCTCCTGTTATGTAGGAGGGGAAAATTCCATCTAGGTCACCCATGTCCCTCAACATGATTCATGGAGTACCCATCAACCAACTTTATAGTCATCCTGTTACGGACAACGTTTGAATGGTGACAAAGCACTCGACTCCAACATCTAGAGTACATAGTGGTTTCAGGTCGAAGGGTGGAATACACCACTATCTCTATGACTCCAACAATGCCATTTCTAGCTTAACCATTTGGATCCTTCAATGCATGAAACAAACACCACTGAACCTGCTCCACCACGAAATCATGAAAGATGCCTGGAGAGTTGTTGAAGGACAAATCGGATCTGATAATGGATCTGAGACTAGAACTGAAACCGAATAAGAGTACCATTTTAGCCGTCGGCGACGACGACCATAGCATACCCAATTAAACATTAACACGGACAAACGGATCTCCAAACGAAAATCACACTCGTTTACGGAACCATCTCTCACCAAAGAGCACGTGTGAGAGTTCAGAGCACCTGCGGCGTCGGCGTCGGTGGTGTGCAGGTGGTGCTTCTATGTCAGAGTGCACCACCTTGACCAAGGGCTACATCAGATCGGATCAGATTTGTTTGGATGTAAATGAAGAAAGGACGGGGGTGGAAGATGAGGGTCTGCAAGGATTTCGAAAAGGAGCGCAGTGAGAGAGATCTCAATCCTTCACTTCTTCGGTAGACATAGCAGAAGGAAACATCTTAAAATTGTTGTTTTTGCCATTGCTCCGTCTTGAATTCGTTGATTTTTGATTTCGAAACTGTTGTATTTAAATTTCCAAATTCTATTTTTGATAGAGAATATTTACCGAAGTTATTACTAGGTTGAGTCACGACTAGGTTGCTCTCTTTAAGACGTTTCGTGGCACTGCCCAAAATTGTACAAGACAGATTATCAATCAAGTCAAGCTACAAGTGTGTGGTTAACTACTGCACTGTAGAAAACCGTTCGAGAGTTACTCCTCCAATATGGTACTAAGACTACTTATTTAATACTGAAACCACTCCAATATGGTATTGTGATAATTCTATTATGGTTCTAAGACTTCTCAAATATGGTGTTACCACCATTATAATTTTTAAACTTCTCCAATTATGGTACTACGACCACTCAAATATGATTTTACCACCATTCTAACCTTTAGGTCACAAAAGGACTCGACTATACCACTTGAATAACATCGAAATACAAACAGAAAGACTTTATTTTCCATTTCCAATAGCTACCAAGCTTTGTCTGCTTGCTCAAAAGGATAGCTAAGTTAAGTAATTCAGACAATGTATTTTGTTTAGTTTGCTTGTTTCTCAGTTGTTAGAATACTCTTTCTTTACAAAAACTGAAAGTAATTGTTCATATAGTTCTTCACACAATCCCAAAAGCATGCAATATTTTAGGGAAAGTTGTTCACATTAGACACTGTATTTTGTCAAGCATCTTCAGCCATATAAAGAGGAAACTTAGTTTGTGAATATAAAAAAAACATAATGACATAGACATTGGGTGAACCAAACCAGAGATCGATCCAATAGTAAAATACAAATGAAAAGGAATCTCTTTCCTGTTGTTGCTTCAATCCAAAGACATCTCTTTCACCCTTTTTCTCCTTCATCAGATTTCACATACAAAAATACTTCCTCCAAGTTTTTCTTAGTTACATTTTTATGCCCTGGGAAGTTATATTCTTAGCTCTATTTTTATGCCTAAAAACGATCATGTAGCTACTATATTAATCACTAAATTTCTCCTCGACGACAAGTCATGCAATTACTGCATTTTTTTGGAGCAGCATATTTTTGCAGCTTATATGTATATGTCTACTACACTAACTGATTCTACATTCCTTGTGTAGCAAAAATCCTCTTAGACTACGATTAGTAGTGCGAAACAAACGGAAAAGACAAATATACTGAAAACTTGGTGAATATTAAAAGCCAAAGGTCCAACACACAAACTAACAAATAGGTATAATATAAAGTGCAAGAAATAAGTTTATACTTACAAAACAAAGTTGGAAAAAAAAACATAGAGACTAGATAGCACTCAACACAATTATAGCACACACTACATGATTATGTAGGTGACATGAAAAGATTCAACTTCCATTGAATTTCTGGGTATGCTGCTCACTTCTTGGTTTTATCGGCGCTCTAAATAAAACAGACAAAGTTAGACGGAAACACCACTAACACGGAAATTCCACCAAAATCACGCTGATCTAAACATGCACTTAGTGTCTACCTTCTTCAACATGCACTTAGGATCTTTCACTGACATTGCAAAAGTGACCCAGAAACCAAAAGCTTATCTGCCTATGCCTGCAACACTACCCTTTTAAAATAAATTGAAAGTTGACACGTTGCAGAAGCCCTCGAACACGAGGTTAATCGTCTTTCTATTTTAGACTGTTTCCTGGAGCACCAGATTGACATAGTATCTAAAACCGGTGAATTCTTCAAAATAAATTTTGCTAACATAATGTGATAGCTCTGTAGGCCTCCAAATGCAAAGTCACGCATAGTACAAGTTCTAAGGTTTGATGAAAGGCATCCTGGAACAAATTTTGGATGGGCCCAGGTTTCATGCATATATTGTCCAAAGTAGTCATGCCCACAAAAGTTGTCTGGTATTATCTGGTAATAGCAGAGAAGAAATAAAAAACATGTACGATAAGAAAAGAAAAAACAAATATAATTTTTAAAATTTAAGAAACAAACCTGATAAAGGTCAAGATTTCGAAGCTTGGGACAATGGAGCAGCATTTTTGGAACTGTATCCCAATCATAGTTCAACACCAAATGAGTCAAATTATGGAACATAGGAAAGTGACAATCTTGACAAGCCTTGCATTATTTAAAGACAGAGTATTTAAAATTAAAAAAAAAACAATAGAAATGATGAATGACATTATTCACTTTAAATGGCATGCATACCCTGGATAGTCTTATGCGTAGAAACTCGACATTTGAAATTGCTTCCAACGAAATATAACATTCGGTAACATCTGCTCTGTTCAACATTGTTAAGGTATTCCAGTCTGCATAAGTGCCTTTGAATACTTCAAATAGATGAAGATCTTCAAGAATTGGACATCCTTCTATAAGATTCATGAGATCATCATCTTGTTCAAACGTAATGTTTGTCAAATGTAGGGTTTTGAGTGAGGGTAATGTTACGTGAAAAGGAGAAAAGTTGTCACCCATATCAATAAAATTGAGCTTAAGATCAACAAGTGTTCTACAGGTAAGGATAGTATAAGGCAATTCAGGGGATTCACCAACAATGAGATCATAAAGTCGAGATGAATCATGTTTAACGTCCAGAGTGAAACTGCGGATGGAATGATTACCTGCGGCTTCTAGCGAGCGCAATATGTAGTAAACGAATTCATCGAAGCTGTCTTTCGAGCCGGAGTCTTTGGCTTCGACGAATTCCACGTCAGGAACGTAACACCATAGATTCTTCCATCTCTTTGAAAGAATTGAAGTGAGAAAGCCTTGTTTGATGGGAAGAGAAGAGAGAATGTGAATCAGGATATCATCTGGTAAATTGCTGATCCTATCTACGGCCACCACCGTTGAAGTTTCCGGCGAAGACATTCTGTTACGGTGGCAAGGTGTTCTTTTCTTTTCTTTTCTTTTCTGTGAGTGAGTGGTTAAGGTTTAATGTGTTGCCGCTATATATTTTCGGGGTGAGAAATTAATGTATGTAGGGATTGGTTTATATAGGAGAAGTCTGTCCATGTTACTTGCTCCTAAAGTCTTCTTGCTTGCGTAAAAAAAAGAAGAGTCTTGATTACTTGTTTCTTATACTTAGGTCTCGTCTCGTCTTTTGCTGTTGGAGACTCCAAGTTAGCTAATGAACTTTAACATTGAGAAAAACACATGAAGGGTTTTTTTTTTTTTTTTTAAATCTCTTTTTATGAGTTTAAAAAAAATAAGATAATCACAGAGTGAACATAAGTAATTATCTTGATTCACCCCACAATTTGAGTTTAGTCCATTCCCCTTTTACTTTCAAGAGATTTTTTACTAGACATACAAATTTAAGATTTCCTTGTCTCACACAAGAGGACTTCGAATTTACAAATATAGTTTTATTGTTTACACTTTGTACTCAGAGTGGCAAACTTTTTTTTTTTTTGGTGAAGTTCAGAGTGGTAAACTAAAGATAAGCTTAATTGGCTTCTGATACTTAAGAAATTATAAAATATGAAAGTTTTTAAGAATTTCTCTAAGTAGTTGTGCGCTATATAATTTGACAGAGTTTTGACACTTTTAAAATTATGTTTAGTCTGTTGTGTTCTTCAAACTGCTCAGGTCCTTAAATAGGAAAAGATAGGAGAGTCTTTGTTCGAAGAGTGCCAATGCCTAAAAAACTTCCTTGAGAAGCTTTGAGCAGGTTTGAAATAGTTTGCCTCTAATGGATAATTTTGTTGAATAATACTAGAGGGACCTTTTACTTCTTTGGGAATGATTTGTTGCATTCTCTTTGCCTTTGAAATCAGAACTTGAAAGTAATGTTCCTTCAGAAGAATACAAAACTGGTAAAAGTCTCCCAGACTGCAGACGTGTTTATCAAAACTTGCTTTCATTAGAATTTGGTTCAACAAGAATTTGTTTTCTTCATAGTTTTTAAGGCTTGATGAAACTTAGCTTTGACTTTTTGTTGACCTTACTTTAGATCATCTTGTAAGTCTTCAAAGCTTCTCTTAAGTATCAAAATGATTTCCTTTGTGTTCAGAGCTTGATGATAACTTGATTTTGAAATCATAATTTAATTATATGGTCATGCACACTTGAACGCATATTAGAGTATCCAATTGTTTTTTCATACATTGTTATCATCAAAATCATAAAGACATTGTTCTAAAACCTACTTTGGTTCAACAATCTCCCCCTTTTTGATGATGACAAACTTATGCATTTTCAAGAAAAACTGTCTAAGTTAATTAAATTAACACATCAAAATGTTAGGTTTGTATGCTCCCGCTGAATCTAAGCTAGGTTAATTAAGACAATATAATCATTTACATCAAAGCTTAAACAATCAGAAGTAATAAACTAAAAATTCTGCAAAATATACAATCGTTAGGAGATAAATTAAATTATACTTTGATCCCCTTTTGTCATTATTAGAATATGTCTATATTCATTGTATGTTTGATTTGTAAATATTCGTTACCAATTGATTAGTCATGAATTATATTCATTAGCAATCATATAGTTTCCAAAATAGAATCAACAACAGTTGTATATTATTCACAATTGATGTCAATGAAAAGCACAGAATCATATTCTTACCTCTTCCGATCCAAACCTAACCCTTCTCTTCTCATCGTCGCTACTTCCCTTCTTTACCATGGCAGCACCGACCCCCCCTCCTCAAAATTCTGATGAACATTCATCAGCCACTCAATCTATCCCTCCTCCAACAGCGACAACAAAATTTCACTCCGCTTTCGTCGTCAATAACGTCAAAACCATCATCCCTATAATGTTTGAAAATGACACTAACCTCTACCTCTCATGGTATGCTCTCTTCAAGGTGCAAGCACGCGTTCACAACGTGCTTGACCACATCGTCCTGCCGTCGGATGAGCAAACCATCAAAGCATCGGCTGACCTTAAGGCTACTGATTCTGATCTGTGGAATCGCCTTGATGTTGTAGTGTTGCAATGGATGTATGCAACAGTCACAACATATATTATTTAATCCATCCTTGTTATTGATGACTCCGCTGAAGCATGCTGGAACCGCATCGCCGCAATCATTAATGACAACAAACATTCATGGGCCGTGCAACTAGAGAACCACTTCAGTAACACAAACCTGGAAGAGTTTTCCTCCCACAAAGCATACTGCACCCGCCTCAAAAACTCTCGCAGACCAACTTGCAAACGTGGACTCTCCTGTTTCCAACACGCGCCTGGTTCTCAAAATGATATCCGGGCTCACAGACGAATATGCTGGTTTTGTTACCTACATACAACAACATGATCCTATCCCTACCTTTGCCACCGCATGGTCCTAGATGGAGCTAGAAGAATCCACCATGCTCCAGCGTGCCGCCCGCGACTCCAACTCCTCATCTGCTCCAACCGCACTCATGGCCGAAGCCCCTTCAACTGAAGCTTTGTCCACACCACCATCATCTGCTCCCAAACAAACACCATCTTATTCCAATAACCGTGGTTACATAGGCAAGAAAAACAACCGTGGAGGCCGCAATTCTGGGAGAGGAAACGGTGGACAGACACAACAACAGTGGCAGCCATGGAACATCCCACCTTGGCAACAATGGGGTCCTTCGAATTATCCACTGTGGCCTTACCCAACCTCATACTGGAACAAGCCTAATAATGGGCCTAAAACACAACAGGGTGGAATTCTTGGACCTAAACCTCAACAGGCTGCTTTCAATGTCAACACTCCTGGCCCAACTGACATTGGAAATGCTTTCAGCACTCTCAACCTTACTCAGCCTAACCCTTCATGGTACATGGACACTGGAGCCACCTCTCACTCGACATCCTCGCAAGGTAATCTTTCGTCTTATTTTAAATTGAGCAAAAATAATAAAATCATTGTTGGAAATGGTCATTTTGTTCCAATTATTGGTCTTGGTAGTACACATTTAGAAACCCCCCACTCTCCTCTTATCCTAAACAATGTCCTTGATGCTCCAAATTTAATTAAAAATTTAGTATATGTTCGTCAATTTACTACTGATAATAAAGTTTCAATTGAATTTGACCCGTTTGGTTTCTCTGTGAAGTACTTTCAGACGGGGATGCCTATCATGAGATGTGAAAGCCAAGGCGATCTATATCTTATCACCAACCACAATATCACAAATAAGGCCAAGCATCTATCCACATTTGCAGCTTTGTCATCATCTACTTGGCATAATCGTCTAGGACATCCAGGCGATCATGTTTTGTCTTTTCATAGCAAAAATAAGTTGATTGAATGTAATAAACCTAGTAAATTACATTCTCAGTTTTGTCATTCATGTCCTCTTGGTAAACACATTAAATTGCCTTTTACAAATTCCATCAAGTTTATCCTATTTTTCAAAAACTGTGAGCTTACATCAAAACACAATTTCAACGGGATATCAAAACAATTCAGTGTGATAATGGTGGAGAATATGTCTTTAATAATTTTTGAAATATGTGTGAACTTAATGGAATTTCCTTTCGTCTCTCATGTCCTTATACCTCTTCTCCAAATGGTAAAGTTCAGCGAAAAATACGATCCATTAATAACATTATTCGAACTTTATTAATTCATGCATCCCTATCTCCATCATTTTGGAAATATGCTCTAGAAATGGCCACATATATCCCTAACATTTTACCAAGGAAATCAATCAATTTTCAGTCACCCGTTTCCATGTTATACAAAAAAACCCATCATATAACATTTACGCATTTTTGGTTGTTTATGCTTTCCTATTTTTCCCTCAAGTACCATCCACAAACTCCAACTTCGCTCCACACCATGTATATTTCTTGGGTATCCGTCAAACCATCGCAGATATAAGTGTCTTGATATGACAACCAACAAAATTATCATTTGTCGTCATGTCTTGTTTGATGATCCTACTTTTGCCAAACACACCCCATCAAACCATGTGGCCCACTACTCCAATTACTCATTCAAGCCAGCCCCAATTACCTCTAACCCTAACTGTAACTTCTTCAACTCCACAATTAGATAATACTCTTCCCAATAATCTTCCTCCAATCTACCAACCTACATCACAAGCAAACTCAAAACCCGTCACTAGGAGCCAAAACGATATTTTCAAACCAAACCAAAAATACTACGGTTTACATACTCATATTACAAAGTCTCCTCTACCTAAGAATCCCATGTCTGCACTGATGAGTCATAAATTAGTGTTTTTTTATATATTATTTGAGTCTGTTTTATTTAGATATTTTGTGTTTTTATTTCCTTTTTAGAACTATTTTACTTTAATTGCAAGTTATTTAATTTCAGGAACAAATATAGTGAAAGATTGAGTCTTGGAGCAAAAGAAGGGGTTTTAAAGCATAATTGAGCAAAAGAATGGATGATTAAAGCTTGTTTGAGAAGAAAGCTAAAAAGAGAGAAATTCTGCCATATTTATGTGCTGATTTGGTGGATATTTATGTGCTGATTTGGTGCAAATTTATGTGCAGATTCAATGCAATTTTATGCTGCTCCCTTAGCTATAAATAGAGGAGCCATCAGACTTGTATAATCATCTTTTGTTCTTGGAAATAATAAGTGACAATTGTTTCTTTGAATAAAAGTTCACCTTTATTTTATTGTTATTTTATGTTCTTCTTCTTCTTCTCTTCTCTGTCTACAATGAACATGAGTGAGTAGACTCTTCTTGTCTTGGGATTGTTGGATGAGTAGTCTAATGACGTAATCTTTATCAAACCAAGCCTCAAACCCTAATTTTATGTAAATCTATTTTCTAATCTATTTCACCGTTTTTATAATGAATTAACAAGTATCAAATTCATAAAGCGGCAACGGAGGGTTAGTACTTGTTAATTCATAATCACAAATATCAAGCGAAGTATCGAAAGATGAAGTTTTCATATTGGAACAAGTGAAATTAGACAAGGATTGCGAAACATGAGAATAGACTAGCAAACCTTGAGACAATAAAGTTTCGAGCTTCAAGGATTTCAATAGCAATAAACCATGAGAATATGTGTTGTTGCTAGAGAAACACACTCACTGAAACCGAAAGGAGATGTGATAGGCTAAAGAGAAACTTGTCTTTAGAAAATAGGTCCAACATAAAGTTATAGGTTTAGGTTTGGTTTATGAAGGATTTGTCACCATGACGAACCAATAATCTCAAGGCACCTTTTTATTATTATTGTTATTTCCCTTTTAAAACAAAATCCAAACTTTTCAACTCAAACTCTTTTCTAATCATTGTTGAAAGTTAATTGAATTCATAACTCCATGTCGAAACGATACTCTTTTATTATTACATCGTAAACCGTGCACTTGCGGATTTACCCCATCATGCACTTAAAGACCCAAATTGGAAAATGGCCAGGCATGATGAATATAATGCTCTAATTAAAAATGAGACGTGGGATTTAGCACCACGACCACCTGATGTTAACGTTATTCGATTTATGTGGACTTTTAGACATAAAGAAAACTCTGATGGTTCATTTGAGAGGCATAAAGCCCGACTTGTAGGTGATGGTGCAGGTCAACAGGTTGGCATTGATTGTGGAGAAACTTTTAGCCCAGTTGTCAAACCGGCTACAATTCGCACTGTTCTCAGTATTGCTCTTTCCAAATCTTGGCATATTCATCAGTTGGATGTCAAGAACACATTCCTCCATGGTGAACTCAAAGAAACTGTCTACATGTATCAACTATTAGGTTTCTGAGATGCTACACATCCAAATCATGTATGTCGTCTTCGCAAATCACTATATGGGCTCAAACAAGCTCCTCGAGCTTGGTACAAACGATTTGCCGACTATGTTTCATCAATTGGTTTCTGTCAAAGCAAGTGTGATCACTCCCTATTCATCTACAAGCAAGAATCCAATCATGCCTACCTCTTACTTTATGTAGATGATATCATCCTCACCACATCATCCTCAGACACTCTGCGACAATCCATCATCTCTCTCCTCAGCTTCGAGTTTGCTATGAAAGATTTAGGAAAACTCAGCTACTTCTTAGGTATTGCAGTTACTTGCCATAAGCATGGCCTACTTCTTTCACAAAAGAAATATGTCGAAGTCATTCTCTCACGAGCCGGCATGTCGTCCTTCAAAACTTGTCCAACTCCACTTGATACAAAATTTAAGATGAGCGCCACACACAGTGTCCCATATGAGGATCCATCTCTCTATCGTAGTCTTGTAGGTGCCCTTCAATATCTCACCTTCACGCGACCTGACATCTCATATGCTGTTCAACAGATCTGTCTTTTTATGCATAATCTGATGGACACCCACATGCATGCTCTCCGACGGATAATGAGATATATTCAGGCACAAAACACTACGGTCTACATCTTTATCCCTCATCTACTACCTCATTAATATCATATACAGATGCAGATTGGGGAGGATGCCCAAATACTAAACGCTCCACTTTCGGTTATTGTGTGTTTCTTGGAGACAATCTCCTCTCCTGGTCGTCTAAACGACAACCCACGCTATCTCGCTCTAGTGCTGAAGGAGAATACTGTGGTGCTGCCAATGTGGTCTCAGAATCCTGTTGGTTAAGAAATCTTTTGCTCGAGCTACACTGCCCTATTCATAAGGCTACCTTGGTCTATTGTGATAACGTCAGTGCTATCTACCTCTTTGGTAATCCGGTTCAACATCTACGAACGAAACACATTGAGATGGATATTCATTTCGTTCGTGAAAAAGTAGTTTGGGGTCAAGTTCGAGTGCTCCACGTACCCTCGAAACATCAAATTGCAGATATTTTTACCAAAGAACTTCCGTTTATACTTTTTCAAGACTTCAGAGACAGTCTCAACGTCCGTCCACCTCCCGCTTAGACTACGGGGGAGTATTAGAAATATGTTTATATTCATTGTATGTTTGTCTTGTAAATATTCATTAACAATTGATTAGTCATGAATTATATTCATTAGCAATCATTTAGTTTCCAAAATAGAATCAACAACAGTTGTATATTATTCACAATTGATATCAATGAAAAGCACATAATTATATTCTTACAGTCATCAACAACAAGAATATCTTGCATATATGAGTTAGTGATAAAAATGTCAAAATACAAGTTAATCATGTTGAAAATTATTACAGAACTTGTGCAATTAAAGACAAAAAAGTAAGGGTTTCCTAGAGGTCTTGGATGTTCTTTAAAGCCAGCTTAATCAGAAGATCTAGTTGATTGAGCTTGAATCTGAGCCCTTAATTTAACAATACATGAACAATAGTATAAGTTCTACTCTAAAAAATTTGATAATTTAACAATACATGATTCAACAATAGTATAAATTTTTTCACGTTTTATTTGTACACTGGTATTTAATCCATCAAACAAAAAACATGACCCAACTATGCAAAAGATCCAATTGTTAATTAACTAAAAATTAACTGACTGATGGACCTAATTCAATACGTCAAATTCATGCAAGTCTTCCATATATAGCACACCACCAAATTGCATACAATTATTTTTTAAATTTTTTTTAAAGATGAAGTTAATGAAACAAAATCTCATTGCTTATTGACATAACATCCCTTCTTCCAAGTTCATATAGCTATTTATCTCTTTACAAGAACATGACAAAGATTTACATTATCATATTCAATTCATTGAAAGCTTTATCTTCCAACATGTTTTACAAATACACAGATAGATTGCACTACAAGTCAAACTTTTCCATTTGCCACGATAGCAAGACTAGCTTTCCTTCTTCTTTCACTGAAGCTACGACATGAAGCCAAGCTTGGAAGGCAACACTGCATAGGTTTAACGGATTCGTTTTCATCATTCATGGTTCTTTCAATACTGCTACATGTAGAGTTACCACCTGAGATATAAGGAGTACTTTGTGCAGATTTAGTATGAACATCATGTATAACAATTGGTTTAACTTCTTTCTCTTCATTGTTGGAATTTTTTCCAAATTCACCATTTTGGTTTTCTCTAACACTTTCTCTAAAAAGTTCCAACAAATTCTTCTTCTTTGGAGATGGTTCAGGAGCTACATGATGAGAAAGGTTTTTGTTGATGGCAGGAGTCCCGAAAGAGTGGTGCACTGGAGTTGTTCCACGAGATGGGGTGAAATCTGGATCGATATAGAGAGATTTATATGTTGATTAGAGGGAGAAGAGTCATGAAAAACATTGAACAAGAAAAATTACAGCACAAGGACAGAAATATCTCCAGGTTCTAACTAGAGTTCAACATTATTCACAAAAGTTCCTTAAAAGAAATGACGGTTAAACTATAATGCCCATATGAAGCACCGATACGTGAACACCGGACACAACACTAACACAAACATGAACACCGGACACATGACACCTAAAAGTAATTGAATGAAATTACATGCGCTGCCCTGACACGACACATAGTGTCAGCCTGACACGTGTCAGACACATCTTCAATCTAAAATGGCAATGCTACCTACTCCAGCCCCTCTATCGGTACATCTCCTCAAATCTCAACCGTTGGATTAATAAAATAGCAGATCTAAAATAGCAGATCTATGACATTAATCCAATAATTAAGATTTGGATTGAGCAGCAGGGAGCCTCCGTTCCGTTCATCTAAATCTCAGTTGTTGGATTAACCTAGTCGTTGGACTAATCTAATAGTTGAGATCTCTCTCAGCCATTAAATTAATATAATGAGTGAGGTTTGGTTCGAGCAGCAAGATAGGCGACAGAGGACTAATCTCCTTCTGTACAATTATGAACTATGCAAAGTTTCACTTCCTATTCTGTGTTGAGAGCATGACGAAGGAAACAGATTCAGATACTCTAGTTGAAAACTACAAAAAGAAGAAAGTACTGGAAGGCATCCTTACCGCCATTGACACTATAGAAATCGTCTTCACAGTCTGAGTCTAACCATCCCTTGGAATCAAAAAATGCTTCCTCTTTGCTACCTGTATCATAAAGTTCAAAAGTTTGTGTTAGAAACACCGAAAACATATGAATATTACCAAAATGGAGTAGCTTAAATGAAAAATCAATTAATGCAACAAGTGAAATAATTAGTTGACTTCTACATTGGGGAACATTACAAGGGGAGATGCACAAACCTTTTTCTAGCGATTTCTAAAGCATCAATAATTTCAAACAAAATCAAACTGGAAAAAAATATCATTAGATAAGGAATGCAGGGAGTACTTGGTACTTGTTACAAGGTAACTCTAACAAATTGCAGTCAATAAAAATTGCAATGTGACTTTATTTCCATCATAACACAAAGACTTTGTGTCAACAAACAGTTGAACCAATTTGAAGCTACAGTTGGCAATTATTTATTGCAGAAACAACAGAGGAGTCTATTTTCTGTTATGGTGTGGTAGGATGCCTCAACCGGGAAAAAAACACCCTTTAGTAATAAAAAACAATTACAGTTAGCTTAGGGAAGAAAAGACTAATTATAGCGACTGAGCGGTTAGCGGTTCGGCTCAAGTAGCTAATGAGCTTCAGTTAAGGCCAAATCCATTGGCAGCAACTAAGTTCAATCCCAGGCTGGAACAATCCTTGGCCAGAGGCCGAACTCCAGATTACTATGACCACTTTCACACAAGAATCGGTAGGATAAGATAAAAATACACATTAAACATTTAGACATTTTTCTTGTTTTACTATAGGAAAGCATTAAAAGAGTTACAATGTAATACCAAGTACCAACAAAAATTCATCTAAATTTATGCTGTATATTAAATAGCAAAGTTTGTTTCACCTAATTTCTAGATATTGAAAGCTATACAACTATTCCTTAGTAATTACTCTCACGTGACAATCCTGTTGTGGTCCAAAAATTGAAGTAGTCTACAAATATGAATAGTTCTAGGTGAGAAACGAGAGTTTTCATTCAAAGCTAGAGATAGAGCCTCAGAGTGGTGCTAAACTACTGGTCCCAAAGCTAACATAGTTAAAGCTCCAATAGAGGAGGAACCATGTTTACAAAAGCCTTCAATATATGAAACTCAAAATCACAGTAGCTGTCACAGATATCATGAAATATAGTCATTACATTGACAACAAGAAAAATAACCACATTGCATGATTTTCAACTATTTGTGTCCTAAACAGAGTTCTGGTCTATTTATATTGTTTGTTCATGTTAAACTCAACATTACACAACCAGCACAAAGACAAAGTGCTCAAATTGAAAAACAAAAATCTTGGACACTCAGAGGTTTAATTTTGCCATATTTTAAAACCAACCATTTTTACAGTTGATTGCTTAAAAGTTACTCTAACAGAAAAACTCATGCTAATAAAAGTTACCAACATGCCATTTAAGAAAAAAAGATATAGAAGTGGTAGATCTTTAATTATTTGGTCAAAAGTTTGATCCCTGTGTATATCAAAACATAGTATATTGAGAGAGATCAACTCTTTAAATAAATTTCAGTTACCTCAAAGGTTGATTTTTAAGGGTTAAATGTTCTTTTGCCCCTGGTCATTTGAGTGAATTCTGGTGTACACCCTTGTAATTTCTTCTCGGGATTCCAACCTTGTAATACAAATATTCTTTACTTTTAGACATTCGAGCAATCTGACTATACAAAACAGATGATGTGGCCGGGGTGAACCAGAATCCATCCAAATGGCAAAGGACATAAGTACCTTTAATCTTGTAATTTGATGTCTAGAACGACTAAAAACAAAGTATTTAAACTACAAAGTTGGAATCCCAAAAAATTATTTTACAAAAGTAAACAGATTATCGCTCAAATGACACGAATAAGAGTACAGTTAACCCCAATTATTAGTAGTTCCATGCCAAGAATACCTTGGTTCAAAAATAAAATTTTAAGAAACAACTAGACAACAAAGTCATGCCCCTCACTGAAAGTAGTCAAATTTGATCCATAATTGAACAAACTAATGAACAATAAGTCTTAATATCTACCCTAATAAATTGCTAGTGTCCATAATGTCCCTTAAATTTCTACCAACAACAGCCACATATATGAAGCCTTTTTTCATCAAGTAGGGTCAGCTATACTGTATTATGAATCAAGTTCAAAGGTAGGCCAACAACTACATAAATCTGTCTATTCAACCTATAAGAGGAATTGTATTCTCTCTATAGCCATCTCATCTCACCCAGTAACAGATTTTGTCCTTTGCATAAAAATGAAAGACAGATATTCTGAGTTGTACTTATAACACTTTTTGGCATCTTTCTACCTTCTAATCCTTTCAATTCAATTTTTACCACCTAAACCATATTATCATACAAATCAGTTTTAACCATATAAACAAATATTCCATATTAAAATTCATTTTTGGCTTCATATTTACAATCACATAAAATGAAAAAGCATCAACAAACTGAAGAGACAACCACCAACCACAGCATATATTTGCAAAAAGATAGATGCTTTTGAAAGCAGTGGAAATTGACTGTGTTATGAAAAAACCAAAATACTTTTTCTACCAACAATTAGTTATAGCAATAATATCAATATTAGTATTAATAAAATAATATCATATGCTTTTATCAACAAAATAAGATCATATCATGCTTGTACAAAAAAAGTTGAAAATAAACATAAATCATATTAGATAAATCTAACAAGTAATTAACAAAGATTAAGATAACCAATATAAGCAAGCTAATTAAAAACATAAAAAAGAACAACAAAAAAAATTAAAAATTAAAAATCTGAAACATGAAGACTAATAAAAGATAAACAAATCATGAGACCCCACAAAATATAAGATCATTGATCAATTGAAAACCCCCAGAAACATTCAAAAAAGTGCTAAGACTCAGTTCTCAAGAAAAAAAAAATATTAATAAAAATAGTATATTTATATGATGATGATGATGATGATGCATGAGAATCAAAAGTTGTGAAGGAAGAAACAAACCAACCATTGAAGGTGTTGGATGATGGAGAAGATGAGAACTGAGGCTTAACAGAAACATGATCATGGATGATAAAGTTATCATTTTTGGGTTTATCTTTGATAGGTGAAGGAAGAATCACAAGTTTATCAACAGTATTAGAACAAACAGAGTCTCTATGAACAGAAGAACAAGAACCCATTTCACAAAATCACTTTTTTTAATAATCACTACAAAAGCTTTAAGCACTTTGTATCATATAAAAGGTGTACATGGTGCAGAAAAGGGTGAGTGGAGTGAAAGTGAAAGAGAAAGAGAGGTGAAGAATGAGCAAAAGGGTGGGTTTGTGAGTGAGGAGAAGATGATGTTTTTGGCGTTATTGCAAAGTTGTGGCAAAAGATATGCGTTTGTTAAAAAGTAAAGTTAAACGCCCAATGGGAGTGGGAAGAATAGAGAAACTTAAGAGGCGTTTGGACTTCAAAGTAAAGCCAAAATGGATATATTCCAAATAAAATAAGGGTTAAATTGAAAAATGCTAACAACACATATTCTAATACACATTTTTCAACACGCTCTTTTTGATTGGTTAAAATTCACATGAGACCCACAAAATTTATATGGGACCCACATGATTTGGTGGGACCCATGTAAATTTTAACCAATCAAAGAGGGTGTGTTTGAAAGTGTGTGTTACAATATGTGTTGCTAGCATTTCTAGTTAACAAATGTCCTTAAGAATTTAAAAGAGGAACTAATTTATGTATTTTATGTGAAAAATGTTTCATTTTAAATTTTCAATGTGGTGAAAACACAAGTTTCAATAAAAAAAAAAATCTTTAGCCTTTTGAACAAATGTTTTGTTAGCATTTTCCATAAAATAAAGGTGTTTCTATCATAGTGTCAATAATAAGTTTAATTTGAATTTTCTTCATTTTAGATTCAATATATAACTTTTTAATAATTGTTTCAATAAAAAAAAAATTATCTCCTTTGTATTACACATGTTAGACAAACTTATAAAATAAGGGAAACAGTGACTTGTGCACAAGTTAATGAATTAAGAGAAATGTTAACTTGTGCTCTTATGACATAAGTTAAGAAGTTAAATGTAGAAGTTTTTCTTGAAATTGTACATTTATGTCTTAAAAGTTTCAAAAGTTATATTTTGAATGTAAAATTTATTTTTAATTTTGATTTTAAGCTCCTTAGCATGACCCATGAATCAAATATATAAATAGCTTATTCGAATGTGTGTACTCCATCCGGTCCTATTTACAACAAACATTTAACTTTTTTGATTCATTGTATAAATTATGTATTTGGTCTATATTTTAGACAAGATACATTAATTACACATTAAATCTAAAAAGTCAATTTTTTTCTTATAAATAGGACCGGAAGGAGTATTACATTCAATCTTTGACTTTTTAATAATTGAATGCACGGAATTTTAAAGAATATTTCTTCTTTTCGATCTCTTAACATGAACCCTAAGGGAAATGTTATGCTAATATAGCATTTGTTTAATAGAAATTTGATCTTAGAAATGATGCATTCAATATATTGAAAATTTAAAATGTTAGGGTTTTGGTAACTAGTGGTGTCTCCCGAACATTAGTTAAGGAATCCATAAATAAAAGTTTTGTCTTGGAAATGTTATTTTTGATCAAGTAATGATTACATCACTTTTTTATGAAAATTTACTTGTTTTCGATGTTTAACCAGTGCCATTAGGACACTCTTTAACATTCTCCTAATACTTCATATGTCTCTATATCTAAGCACTCTTTTGACTAAAATTTTGTCTCTAACTATAAACTCTTTTTCAAATTACTAGATGCATTTATTTTATTTTTTTCTAAACATACCCCTAATTAATACAAATAACTTGTTTTGAAATAAGAAAAATCAAATTTTTTTCATAAAACTTATTATAAACCAACTCTTTAGTAAATTTTTTCTATGAATACTTTTTTTTTATTAACATTATATGAATACTTATATAAGTTAATTAGTACAAAAATCAACAAATATGATATGGAGATAATTTATATTCCTTTAATATAATTAAAATTTTTTGACTCAATATAATTCAAAAGTTAAGATCTGGAATATCATAAAATATGAGCTAAGAAAAATTGATATTAAATTTAAAATTATACACATTAATAATTAATGTTAAAAATATGTTTTGTTTTGTTATAAAGGTGATTTTAATTTTCTTTTGAACCCAATCCAAACAATTAAAATATATTCAATTAATTAGATACTCTAAAATAAAAATAATATTAAAATTTATAATATATGAATATTGAATAATATTCAATTTTTTAAATAAGTTAAATATAATTAATTATCTTTTTTTAAAACAAATTAATTATCTTTAAAAATATCGTTTTTCCTTTCGTATATAATGCATTTATATGGTCCTTGTGAGCTTAGCGCGGTTGGTAGGGACAATGCATAATATATGCAAGGTCCGGGGTTCGAACCCCGACCACCACCAAAAAATAATGCATTTATATGGTTATCAAATTACAACTAAAGCGGGGGTGTATCTTATGCTTGGTTATACTTTCTCCTTCTTAAATTATAAGTCTGTTTTGAACAAAAATTTGTCTCAAATTATAAGTCGTTTTACAATACCAATAAAACATTAATGTTAGTTTTTTCATTATACACTTAACTATTTATTACGCTCTATTCTTTCAATTTTTTAATTTATCTTTCCCATATAATTTTTTAAGGACAATTTTGCAAAAACACTTCATAATATCTCATTCAAATACAAAATTAATTACATTTCTTAATATGTGTGAAATGTCCAAAACATCTTATAATTTAGGACGGAGGGGGTAATATTTTTAGGCTTATGCCCCGCTATGTAAAGAAAAATAATTATAATTAGGGTTATGCTAACAAGTGTTAACAAGTGTTTAAGAGCGCTTGTTAAAGATTTAAAAATAAAAACAATTGATAAATGTTAAGTAGAAAAAATTGTTTTTTAATGTTTTAATGTGTTGATTACACAATTTTCACTATGAAGTTTCCACTTTAATCTTTTTAACAAATGCCCTTAAGACACTTGTTTATATTTTCCTTATAATTAAAGTTAAAATTTTAATCATCCAACAATTGCAACCGATTGGAAATGTAAAAAAATCTTTATATCTATTGTAGAAATAAGTCCAAAATTTTATGTTAGTTATTTGTTCTAGAGTGAAGTTTATCATGAAAGAATAATGCGTGAATGGAATAATTGTTTGCATTATGGAGGGCAAGAAGTTATGTCAAAGATAGGACAATGCGTGTGGGGTGTCTCATGAGTCATTAACTCATGAATGCTGCCTGTGATGTGTATAGAATATAGTTTTGTTTTTGGATTGGACGTGTGTATAGAATATAGTTATAGTTACAAAATGCTGTATTGTGTATTGTATGTATGTGTATACTTCGGTATTGGCCCCATAGTGACATGAGAATGAGAATGGATAGTTGGTTTCGATTAGGCATCTATATTAAGGAGAGTTACTTTAGCTGCTATAGCTCTAATTTATATTTTTTATTTTAACAAATCAAAATGGAATATATTGCTCAAACGAACAGTGATTCACTCCGCACAAGATGTGCCAAGAGTGATGAATCACACAAAATTAGTTACAAAAACACGACACCAACAAAAAGGATGCCACCACCAAAAATAAAATTACATGACACTCATACACAGGATTGGATGTCTCCACCAATCATAAAAACCGAAAACAATAGGTACATAATTCAAAGAAAGCCATAAATAAGAATTAAGCTTAACTTTCTCAAGAATGTCGTGAGGATCAACAACCGCATTTATAAAAACATAGTTGTTTCTAGCCTTTTAAATTGCCCAAGTAATTATAATCCATACATTTTTTTTTCATATTTAATTATAAATTCAATCATTTTTCATATGATTGTTGTGTTGCAAGAGTGTCAATATAGTTGAAATGTCAATAATTTTTCTTATTGATAAATTTCATATCATAATAAATATGTACAGGTCAGCGTAGGGTAAAAAGAAAGAGTCTCATTTCATAAATTGACAACATTAGAGGATCAAAATTCCTGATTAGAAAATAGGAGAATAAAATTCCACAAATTGTTAAAACAAGGAACCATTATTAAAAAAAAAAAAAACATTGTTAGTAATTTAGAAATAGGGGACCAAAATCCAAAAATTGTTAAAATAGAAAACCAAAACTGCAATTATGCCCGTTAGTTTTAATTCTCTAATTTCAGTTTATCACTTTGTAAATCTTACTACAAAGTTCTTACTAGAATAGTATCAAACTTCAATAGTAACAAAGGCCGTCTTGAACATGTGCAGAAGCACGAGCATATTGCTAGTGTAACTCCAAAATTAAATACCTTTCTACAAATTTGGAAAACTTAAAATATCATCAAGATGAAGAAGGGATCAACGAATACAAATTTTTATGCAGAAACTCAACAAAAGAAGGGATCAATGAACACAAATTTTGATTTTAATACATATTTGGAAAATCTTTACAAACATTTTGGAATTTCATTAATGCACTTGCATATAAATCTTGTTTAGGTGATTTAACTATAACATCTCATGCTCTCATTATCTTCTTCACCATGTCACTCTGCTTCACCTCTTTTCCATCCTTTTTTGCATCATTCGGTTTCACTCTACAGTCAGTGTTGTGTAACACCCTGATTTTTACTATTAGAATTATTTATTTATTTAATTATTTAATTGATGTGGTTGATTTGATGGGATAGTTGATATTTAGAAAATAAGGGTATTTTGGTAATTTAAGAGAAAACAGTATTTTCGTAATTTGGGAGTGAGAGGTGTTTTTGTGAAGTTAGTGGAAATTAGTTTTGAGGAATTTAAAGGATAGACGTGTATGACGGGGGGTGGGGGGGTGGGGGTGGTGTTAAGTGAAATAAATGTGTAGTGTTATTTTTATGAGTAAGAATAGTGACTAAGTCCAATAAGAGTTAAGTGAACCAAACCCAATCCATGTGGATATAAAGAAATTTACTGTTGACACATCATCAATGGCTGAAAAACACATGTAAATGATTGAAAAGCTCCGGCGGCAATTAACTGCTGAGGAAATAAAGAACGGCGGCAGCTAGACCTTGTGGTGTAGACATGCAGGTTGAAGACGCTTAGTCGGCGTGGGTATTCTGAGGACGGCTTGCAGCCTACTCCTCTTTATTGCACTTTTCCTTGGAGTCTAGTTAACATTGCTCTGATTAGGATCATTGAAAATTTAAATTTATGTTATCAGATATTGTTGAGGAACCTTGAGTTCACTTTGTTGATGCAATTACTTAAGAAATTAGGCATGTGGGGTTTAAGGTGTTACATGATGCACTTGGCTCTAACATTTTTACCAACATGAAAATAAAAAAGTATTGCACTAGTTTCAGGGAGAATAGTTGCTACCGCATTCATCAAAGTTGTATCCCTATCAGTCACAGCCACCTTAGTCATATCACTTTTTGAGGTAAGAAGTTTATACAACGTTTGTAAAACCCAAATAAAATTGTTCTCTTTCTCAGCTGTCAAAATCCAAAACCAACAAAATGTGTCATTCCAGTCGAGGTGACCCCAGCTATCTCAAACATTCGCATCTTATATGTTGGTTTTATATGTGGAGTCCATAACCAAAACCTTTGGAAAATTGTTAAACAACTTAATGGATGTTGGATGAGCCCAAAATATGTCTTCAATAGTAGTACTATCACTTTGTGTTCTAGTGAAATAAACATAGTTGTTCTCCTTCAACTTAGAGATTGTATACTGCATCTTCGTCTTGTCAATTCTGTTTGACTTGAATAATTTTTTACGTTCATTGTATACTTGCTTGATATTTGTCATGCTCTCTTGTCTTTTTCCTTCAAATTTAACAAAATATTTTTTGGTTGCACCAAACTTTTGGTCAAGTCACGTACAATCTTCTTGTCACCCTCCCTTTATCTACCTGTAAGCATGAGTCCTTCTAAACTTGGTTTCATCTCATAGTTGTGAACTCCATTAAGAATAGATAATCTCAAATCATTTGTTTCCCTACTCAGATATCCATGAAGCATGAACATACACCCACATTTTCTTGACCATGTTGCCTCATGCTTCAATCTTTTTTTCGGCACTTTGTGATCGCCACTCCTTTCACACAACAATTGCAACATTGAATTGATCAAATTGGATCTACGTACAACAATCCTATATCCTGCCATATTTGCTTGACAATGTACCCAATTAAGCAAGTCATCCTAATCTTTCCATTTAACTTCGCTTGAAAAAAATTGAGTCGTGTCAACTTCATTGGCATCAAGTGGGACGACAGTAGAGTCAACATATAATAAAGCTTCAACATGGACATAAGGTCCATCAATATTTGGTTTGGCTTCAACCTTAGGCGGTGTGACATCTCCGGAATTATCGACAAAAATAGGTTTTGTCTCAACCGGATCATCATCCGCGTTTTCAACAATAACTATAACTAAAGAAAGCATAACTATGAATAAACAACTTACTATTGCAATAACATCAATTTCATAATTAATTCAACCTAAAAAAACCAAGAAACAAAAAATAGGCAGTAACTAGGAAATTTCAACTATCGCATCGGCAGTTAGCTACCGTAATCCCATCGGTAGTTAAATACTGATGTCCCCAGACATCAGGAGCTAGTTGAAGCTACATTCCATGTTAGTGTTTTGACAAAAAATGACAGAAAAATCAATAAATTTAAATCAATTAAAAGATGCAGTAACTGTTTTTTGACGTTAAAGTGTGTTGAAACCTTCTAAGGTTGCTGCTTGAATGACTTTGAACAAAGATTGTGGAAAGAAAAAAAATTGATTTGGGGGTTTTGAATTAAGGGAGAAAAAAGGCAATGATGAAATAGTGAGTAGAATAGGTTGTTGTAATCAACAATATTAGGAATGTAACGGCAGTTAACTACCGATGAATTCAAAACCGACGGTAGTTAACTGTCGATGAGGTTATACTTAGAATTTCCTAGTGTTTCTTAGCAAACTTTGATGTGTGAACAACAATTTTCTAAAAGGGAAGGTAGAATACATATGCCAGGCATAACGTTTTGGACAAAAACGGATCACCGTTTTAGGTACAGGGAGATCACGCACAACAAAGGGAAAATCATGAAATAAAACTTAGGTCTCAGATGAATTTGTTTTAAGTTGTTTGATCTATGTGAAATGTATAAACTCTATTCAATATAATTGGAATCCTAGTTTTATTCAGAATTACTTGTGTTTAATGCTCTTTTTTTTGGTACAAGTGTTTAATGCTTTTTATATGATTATGTATGACTACTAGCCCTAGCTTCTTAATTATATGAATCGATATTAGTATTTAATTGACTACTAGCCATAGCTGTTAAATCTGACCTAGTAAATCTGTTCATCTTAGCATATTAAGTTAGAGATAGGAAATTGTTAAGTTATGATATAGGAATTAACGCACAATTAAAACCTTCATCGGTTACGGATTCACTTAAGAAAATAAGGTATTGTAACATTAGAAGAGGGTTCTGAGCCAAGAGATTGATCAAAACTATTTTGTTAATTCATCGTTAAATTAGGTGAACAATTTTAGAGAATAAGTGCAATTTATCAATTAGTAATGAACAAAGGATTCAAAAGACCTGATTATTTTTTCTCCTTAATTCGTCACCACTTATTTTCATTTTTGCTATTTATTTTATGATTATTAAGCCAACTATTTTCCATGTGCAACCCCCCATTTTAACAAAGCCTTAAATTTAACGCCTTTACTGAAATTGAAACAATCCATGTGGATACAGACTTATAAATTTTATTACTTCAATTCATTTTTAGTACACTTGCTAATTTTGTGTCAATGAACTATTTTATGAACAAATAAAACTTACGACAAATACATCTAATCAACTTACCTCAAAGCTTACAAATAACTTGTGAAAAACATACATTGTCAGTTTTACACATGTAATTCTATTCACTTAAAACATAAAGATTGTTGAACAAAGTTGTTGATTTTGAAATAATTTTCCGCTGCGATATAAATGAATTTTTGACAGGGTTGTTTTGATAAATAGTAACTTTACTCTATTTATGTTTTAAAAGTAGTGTGACATTCCGTTTTACGTTGAATACTCTGATCACTTGTATTGTTTACATTGTTGGAAAAACGGGGTGTTACACCGACACCATCCCCAAACTCTTTGTATTTCTTTTTTCTATTAGTAATATATTATTGAGTATGCTTGTAATTGATTTGGGGTATTTAGATATGCCAACCTAGTAAGGATGTCTAACTACCACTCAGATGCAAGTTGTTACCCTTGCTTTATCTAAAAAAAATAGATATATGAATATCTAATACTTTATTAAATAAAATACAAATTATAAATTTAGAATTATAAAGGGTGTATTTAGGAGGGAATATAGACAATTACACCTAGTGAATCATAATCTTTTTTCAATAGAAACTTACAATTAAGATTGGTGGATAATATTGAATAATAATCATAATCTTTTTAACATGATATTTTTATAAGAAAAAAATAACCAACATAGAAAGATGATATAAACCTATAGGAAGATAAATGAATAAAAACTCCAATACATAATATATATATATATATACATTAGTGACAACTGACAAAGATCTTCAAATAAGTCAACCTGATAAGAATAATAAATATCCAGAGTGAGTGAGACAGTATTAATACATCTACAAATTTATGTAACAGCTAAAAAAACAAATAATACACAACTGCAAAATAAGTCCACCTCAGACTTCATAAGAGACTAATACAAATTATTTTTAACAAATGAAGTGACTAAAATATAGATGATACAAATACACCATATAGAGCAGCTTGCATCATTCTTTTGTACTAAAAATAAAAAATAGCTTGCATCACAACATGACCTGAGTTTGAAGTCTATTGTAAAAGTATGCCAAAAGTAGTTGAATAAGCCAATTCATAAAAATAAATCTTTGAAGTATAAGATTCAGCAACATTATCTTCTATGATAACATACAATAAACAATTTACTTCATTAATATCTCCGATTAAAGATCAAGAGGAATAGTATACTTCAACAAATCCCCATCCCCATAATGTAATGCCTCAATGTTGCAAATCTAGAACCAAATAATACAACTAATTCAAATAAAAAGTGCGGCCTCTGGACTCCCGCCCAACTAGTGGCCTACTCTATTCCTCTTTTGTACATAACATAACCACCGTTCTTTCATTTGTTTGTAATCTTTTATTTGCTGCAAACCATTCCCATTTGAAGTAAAGCAAACTATCCCCATTTGGCAGGTGTATATCATGCATACCAATTGAAATATCTTGATGATTTTCTTGCTCCATTCAACTTCCAATAGTTTTATATTCAACTTTGATTGACCTTAAACACTACATTTTAATGATACTACGTTGATGAAAAGATAATTATGCACCACCAATTCTGTAAAAGAGATAATAGATTCTCTGTTGAACATGGAAGCTTAATCAATTAAAATTACGTAGCATAGTAATTGTAACATCCCAATATTTTTATACATTATATATGTCCTTCATAGTATTTCTAGATTAATAATTTATTCAACAAACTTATTTTATGTGAAAAGAATTTAAGAAATTACAAATCCTCCTTTTAGTTAAATTGATATAGCAGTTTAATTATTTCAAATTATCTACTTGGTTGGTTTGACTATAGTAATTAATAGAGATCTTAGTAGCCAAATTAATCATTTTGATATACTAGCAGCCATGCATATATTTTTACGCTGCTATTTTGGTTTTGTTACTCAAGCTTTCCTTTAGCTGATGTATATATGGGTTAGACATTTTAAATGTGCCAAAATATGGTTATTGCACATGTTTCATTTCATCATTCTTTAACTATCTCTTTTTTTAGTACGTGGGTTAATTGTGTTTACTTCATGCCTATTTTTACTCAATTTATTCTACTTATTTGACCATGAGTGTCCCCTTTTGTTGCTGAGTCAAAACACTACTCTCTTCTTAGTCACGTTGTTGTTGTTTACTTATTAGCATGTCTTCCTAAAGATAAGGAATCCACCTCAACTACTTCCTATAGTTATGCTATGAGTGACTCAATTCAAATAAACTTAGTTTTCATTTCTTTATTATTCTGATTTTGTTCAAGAGGGACGGTTATTTGTATATGTATCTACCTATAATAATTTTCTTAGGGATAACACACAATTAGGAAGAGACCGAGAACATTTCCTACTCTCTGCTACACAAAACAAAACAACATACACGCTCACCTCTCTACAAGATCTGTATAGTGCTACAATATAATTAATCACCACTTTGTTTTCAATTTATTCTACTTGAGTTCATGAGTTTCATTCTTCTATTTTAGCCTTGCTATTTCAAATACATCTAAAGCCATTGCCAATCACAATTGAGCAAGAAAAGTGTAACCTACCCTTTCTACATAGCTCACGCCAATCTCCTCTTATTAGACCAAAAAAGAAAAAACATAAATTTATGATTATACTCTTTGGCATGTGGTCCTTTCTTTACTATCTGCACACAACAAAGTTTTAGAGACAACCAAGCCCCTTACTATATTCTTGCGACACAACCCCCTTTTCATAAGTCAATCAAGCCACTCCTTTCTTCTCTTTTTAAAATTCATGGAAGTCTATGAATTGCGACTACGCCTTCGTTCACCGTCCGATTGGGCTAATTTTTGGACAGCATCTCCTCAGAGTGTGGTTCTTCGTTTTCAACGGTCCGATCGTCAAAATAATTTCTAGAGTGAGAGAAAATGTGTCTGCACCGTAGTTGCGAGTTTGAGGTGGTTTAGAGTTTGGCTAGGAAGAAAAGCTCTCAAGGTAAGGGCTTTTTCCCCATACGTCCATACTAAGTGCTAGGCTGTGTTGTTAAGTAGAGGTAGCAATTCTTGTCTATTAAAAAGAAAAATAATTAAAACGTATTTTCATGGTAAAATTAATCCTTTCTAAAAGTGATTATTATTAATTATGAGTGATTATTCTTAATTATATTTTATATGAAAGTTGTGTATGAAAATGTGGTGTGAATTGATATGTTTTATATTATTATGCTTTATATGTTTATGTAATGTTGGAAAAGAAATGTTACATTTTTTTTTTTGATGAATTAAAGAAGAGAAAGATGAAAATGTGAGTTTGTAAAATGATTGACTTTTGGTTTGTATACTTGATGATGCATTAATACTTGACTGTAATTGCCTTAGTGGCGGGTTAATATCATATTTCTTAGTGGTGCCTAAGTGGCGGGATTTAGTTTTCATTATCATTATCATGCATGACATATGCATCTGTGTTGTGACGGGTTATAATTATATTCTGTGTGGATGCCTGTGTGGCGGGTTATATCCGAATCATGTAGTATTTAAGAGCATGCATTTTACACATAATTGCATTGCATTGAGTCTGTTATACATTTGTGTGTTGATAAGTGATTAAACTATTATAATGCAAAAAAAATGTGTATGAACTTTACCTTAAAGACTTAAATGTATTTTTCTTATTTCTTTTTGATTGAGAAGTTTTGATACTATCTATTTTGTGGCATTGTTCTGGTGCTTTGAGTATGAACCAATTTGAATAAGGAAATTGACCCCTTACACTAACATTTTAGGTATCAAAGAAGGCATGGTGTATGCTTTGGTGTTTTTGCTTGAAGCGCGTACGGGGACAATATTGAGTTTTTATTGAATTGTAATTTTAGAAGTAATTTTGAAGGATATTAGTTTAAGAATTTTAATTAAATTATGTTAAGAATTTTGTATAGGTTTTGCTAGAATATATATTATTGATGAAATAAATAAATAGTAGTGTTTTTCAGAAAAAGAAAATGACTTAGACATAATGTCTTGGATCAAAATCTGGGGCGTTACAGTAATGTAACTATCTTTTCCCAACCTTCAAACATGTTTCGTGCCACAATTAGCCACGCATGTCCTATCATGGTATATTGTATTTTTCTACATTAGCAGAGATTGAGCAACAAATGAAATTTAATAACGTCAATATAACTGAGAATTATGTTCTACCCAAATTTTGATTAGGCTTCCTTGAAAAATTGAGCAACAAACATATCAAAAGTAAAGAAGAAATGACAAATAAAGTACACTACTTAGTTTATGGATCATATGTCGGTGCCAATGTTTGTCATTTATGACACTTTTTAATGTTGCAGCTCATAACCTTGCTAGGTTTTTAAAAAGAGTCGAATCTAAAACTTGGATGGGGCCGATTCCATATCAAGTTCTTATTGCATCGTGTTGTTAAGAGATGTGAGCTAAACACATGAATCAAATCCTCCTCTTCTTCAAGTTGCAAACAAAGTTAACACAAACTTTAATAGGGAAGTAATCAAATTTGATCTTCAAAGAATAAATAAGAGATGAAAAGAACACTAAACCAAGGGTATGCACTATAAAATCATGCATCTTATCAAAGGAAATAAACAACACACTTATTAAATTAACAATCCTAAAATACGTGATGTTTGGAAAGCTATCCTATTTTTTTAGCAAATTTACAATTATGAAATACATGAGATCATGTATTTCTTTCAAAGTTCAAAACAACCATAAAAGATAAAATTCACAAAAAGAATCTATAAGAGGAAAAAATAAAATGAGAACACTGAAAATAAAGAGAATTTAGGTATTAGTAGAATGTAAACAACTTTGATACCTGCAGTGCTCATTAAGCTCAATTGTCACAACCGGCCATCATCCATGATGCACTGTAACTATTTCTCTCTAATTTAGTAGGTACGTGTACCAGTTTTGTGATATAAAACACACCATCAATTAGCATAAATTAATTAATTAAAAAACTATGAACATCTCCTAGCATCTAGTTGTGGGTCCTTAAAAACCCTGGCCTCTTCAAAAACAACCCTCTTTTCAATCCCCAAACATGGGGAATAATTAGAATCAATGCACAAATATGAATATTATAACGTTATAATAAATTAAGAGACATTTCATAATATGGAGTTCCAATTGATGGTTAGAGACCAAGACCCTCTTTGTTTATTGAGAAAGTTTTGATTGGAACAAAAGAAATTAACACACTATGGGAAGGAGTTGATTTCTTTTGATCATTACTTGTTAAGATGACATGCTCACCTACCTTGGAATGTTCCGTTACTACATGGCTTGATCTTGAGAAAAGTCATGGTATGGTCTTGCAACTCGCAAGCAATAGTGAACCTTTGTTGGAAAAAATTTGCACACATCAAGGATCTCTATCTATTATTAATTTTTCTTATTAGTCTATAAGAACAAAGACAAAAGAAAGGAAAACGAAAAGAAAAATCAAGTCATGTCAAGACTTCTTCCCAATCATAACCCAACTTGCTTATGTAGGTCTCCAATTGCAAATCAAGCAACACAAGTGCAACTCACTTCTCCTTCCCAGTTCTCACAAATCAGAACTTGCTTCTGGTAAATCGCTTCCTAGAGATTGCAATCACTTTCTGATCTCATTTTGGTGAGTTTTTGAAACTATTCATTTGAATGGCAATCAATGTCAATTATCGAACAATAAAGTAAAGAAAAGAGAAAATTGAAAAGAGATTTGGAAAGGCCAAAATGTTTAGAGATCAACAATGGAGGAACAACGAGCATAAAGTGGAGTTTTTAGCCTCCATGGAACACGTGAGAGATGAAAGGGTGCAAGGTTTCCTTGAAGATGTGAGAGAGATAATAAACTTTTATTTTTTGTTTTCACGGTAAAAAAAAGTATGTGGTCGTGAAGAATAAAACTGGTTGAAGTAAATAGACCAATTTCAATTGAAAATTGAGGTTTGAACCGGTTTTAAATTGGTTCTAAACTAGATCCCGACTGTTTTTATAAATAAACCAAATTTTATTAAAATGGATTTAGAAACCAAACCAAACCATAAATTCGGTTCAGTTTAGTTTGGTTTTTAAACCATGAACACCTCGCAGTTTTGAAAGAATAGTGATTCACGATAATTGCAGGGAGACAACTCATTTCTTAAGTGGAGAGTGCATGACATTTTTATAAAGGTTAGATTGATCCCATGGTCTAAATAGAGAATTTACCTTTTTAATAAAATATAACTATGATTTTTATTTTTTTAATAAATAAAATTAATTAATAGAAATTTATTAATTTAAGAAAATTAAACAACTATTACTAACAAATTTGTATCTCTTCAATCTTAACAAAATATATTTATTTGAACCCAAATATGAGAACCCCGCTCTGTTAAATCTCTTGAGAGGTTGCCCATTACATTTTAGGTTAAATGATTAGTCTCTGTAATTACACGAACAAAAACACAATTCACACTAAAAAAATATAAACTTGGGTCAAGTACTTCAATAAGATAGTACTAGTTCGAACCTCAAGTTCGCAACATTGTTGTTTCAAAATATTGTGAAAATCAGATAGATGCACATATAAGAATGCAGAAACAACAATAAACAAACTAATTAGATTAGTCAATCATAGCTCAAGATATGTATAATTCTTATTGAAGGAAAAGAAAGAAATAAAGGTAGAGCTCAAAATCAAAGATAATTAAATCACAGTAGGGGGTTTTGAAACAACTGTTAATCCTATTGTTAGCAATTGTTTCCTTCAATTTACACCTTTTTTTCATTGGATATGTCTCTTTTACTTTATTTTCCCATGGTTTCTTTTTTCAATTCAAACCAAATCAAAAAATCAGAAACATAATTTAGAAAGGAACATACCTCCAATTTGTATACATAATGAATTACATTTGCAAACAACATGTGAGAGGGGAAGGCATATGAGCCACATATATCGGTCCAAAATCAAAGAGTTATGGCTAATAAATTTAGTTTAGAAGAAGAAGAAGATTGTCTTGAGAGATTCAAATTGTCGTGAAGCCTGGATATATCAACCTCATGCAAGTCGTAACAGGGGAAACTGGCTATGGCAGGAATCGAGTTAGAGGAGGAAATAGAAAAGTAGAAATCATAACAATGGAGGAGGAAGCGCTTCTTTGAAAATAGGTTAGTTAGTTGTAATTGTTTTGCAATTGGGTCTTGAGGATTGAATGGAAGGCAATTGGTTTTATGAAATTAATTAAGCGCACAGAGTTTAAGCCTCTTTCCAGTGAATACATATTATTTTGGTGAGTTGAGATGTGTGAAAATAGTTAATGGAATCATTGTGCAGTCGCCCAATTCATCCATGAGAAAACTATACAACATTAATTGTATGTTATTTACCATGCATAATAATTATTGTTGCATTTGGTATTGAACAACCATGAAGTAGGTAACACTGGAGGGGCATTTGAATTTCAAATTTAAAATAGCATAATAGTTTAAGAGTATTACTTGTGTTGGGATAGGAGGGAAATATTTAGTGTAGAATTAGGAGGCAAAACAAGCTGTTAACAAATGCATCGGCAAACCTTAAGATTTGTGGGATGGAAATTTGAATTACAAAGTGGAATGCTAATTAGGATTAGCACTTAGAACGATTTAATGCTACCACAATGGAGGGAAAATTAGGTTAAGATTAGGGTGTAATTAGGGTCAGAATTAACTTGACCAGATAAGCTTTAGTAAAAAAGATGAAGTATGATATGATGATATAACTCTTACATGCCTACCAATAACTACACATTGGTTATGTAACACGCAAACTCTAAATAATAGAGCATTTGTTCACTACGTAGTGGAGAATAAAAAAACTAATGTGCAAATGTGTACCTCTTGATATCTCCCACCCAGAGCTTAAGCTTAACAATCATACATAATAGATAACATACAATAAGAAAAATCATGTTTAATGTAACACCTTTGAACCCTATATACGATATTTAATACAAATAAAACAATTACTCATGTATATTCAAGGTGCTACTTCATCAATAACTCAAAATCATACATAAAACAACTTTCATAAACAGTTGCAACATAATAATAACATCTTCAAGTATCATAGAGTCACAAATTTCAATCTCAAATACATCACCATAAAACATCATCGGTTCTTAAATAAATCCAACATATAATATAAAGTAAATAAACTCCCGACCAATCCTAATCAGAACGTACAAATAGACTCCAAAAGCTAGCAATAAAAGCAAGGAAGCCTCAAAGTATCTTCGGGTACTCACGTTGATCACGCGTCCTCGACCTGCACGTCTACACAATAAGGATGTAGACGGTCAAACAACCACTAGAGGGTAAGATAAACGTCCAACATAAAGAATATACAAACACAAACATAATATTTTAGGATTCAAATATCACATATAGATACACTTAATCATTTGATAAAATACTATCATCATGTATATAATCTCTTTCAATCCATTACATAACACAACGATTCACAAATCAACATCATAAGACATGGCAAGTATTGATATGAATCTAATTATCACCAAGGCGTTTATGCATAATTCTCATTTCATCACCTTCATCACAATTATACAAGTATCATCAAAGAACACATATAGTCATGTACATATCTCCACATATATTCACATAATCAAATACATGACTCTCACATAGACACATATGCATGCAATGTTCTAGACACAACTCTATATGCATGTGGTACCATTTTATGGATGTCAGAGTTATTTTACCAATTGATCCTATCACCACTTGGATATTGAAATATTCTATCACCACTTGGATATGGAAATATCCTATCACCACTTTGATATTGAAATATCCTAACAACACTTGACTCATGAATGCATGAACATATGACTCACCAATGCATACATTCATACAAGACATCACCATCATTAACACCATTACTCTATATACATGTATTTATCGTCATTTTATATATATATATATATATATATATATATATATATATATATATATATATATATAGATATAT
>Ga0315914_1001610_pt1 | contig 34012 bp, 17 predicted proteins | sample MpolenodulesMG_FD_203920 | JGI IMG/M metagenome (GOLD analysis project Ga0315914, IMG submission 203920) | Medicago polymorpha root nodule microbial communities from Los Angeles, California, United States - elongated nodules | ecosystem: Host-associated > Plants > Roots > Nodule | place: USA...
ATCAGAATTTCAGAGACGCGGGAAAGCAAAATGATAACAGATGATAAGTTATAAAAATAATTAAGAGGGGTCTTATTTATTGTTTTTCTTATGAAGATCTAATTAAATATAAATAAAGAGAACTGGAAATTACCTATTTTTTGCATCAGACAGCCTGGGTGTGAGTGAAGGCTCAAATGCATTTTCTGCTGGAACACAAAAGCAGAAGAACCTAGAGGCAAAAAAAAAGTAAAGTAAGCGTGTCAATCAAACTTCAGAAAACAAGATATAAAATACTGAGTATGGAAATCCTCCGGATATTGAAACTATTGCAATGCACTGCAACAGGGTTCTTAATCACAGCTGAAGGTTTCTCTTACCCTTGGACTTTCATCCCATTTCAGAAATTGAATTTCAGCATAAATAATATCTTGGATTGCTTGAAAGATGAAAATGTGATTTGAAAAGGTTGTTCTAGTATTGTGTATAAGGCTGAGAATAGATGTCAAATGGAGAGCTGATAGCAGTGAAGATGCAAATTCTTGGCTAATTCAGCTTTAAAACATTGTGACGCTCATAAGTTATTGTTCTAATGGGAATATTAAGCTTCTTCTCTATAGCAACTTTTGCATGCTTTCCAATCAATGGTGGATTTCACCTCAACTAAAAGCTCAAAAATGTGATGTTTGTTTCTTTCCTTTTTTAAAACAAAAAAAAAATACTATTGTTTGAAGAAGTTTGAAGGGGATGATTTTTGGTTTTTTCAAAGTGATTTTCTAAATAGTAAAGGTCATTGTAGCTAGCATCAGAGACTAAAGTAGCCAATCGAGAAAACAATAGAGGATTGAATTGTGATAGCAAATTACACTTATAGGAACCAAAATGATGTTATAGCCAAGGAGAATCACAACACTTTGTGCATCAACAATCCATAGAAAATCAACAACTTATGAACAACAACTTCCATGATTTTCCCTTACTTTCACATGTTTTTCTTCCACCAACCATCTCAAATAAAACCATCTCATAATTATACACACAAATCTTCCTATTTCAGAGGCTACTCCATAAACATTATTGGAACTCATCAAAATTCAAGGGCCTACTTGTAAGATTTTTAAAACTACTACAAAATTATACATAGGAAACTAAATCCTAAACTTCACAATCAGCAAGTAAGCATAAAAACGTAGGAAACTAAATCCAATCCACAATAATCTAAATAAATATATTTAAAATACTAACCATATAATAACTGAACACATATACTTTCCTAACTCCCAAGTCATCAACTACACCAAATTTATACGCGAGCATAAAGAAAAAAAAATACCGGAACGGAATTAGCGGTGAGCGTGTTTGCAGCAAAAAGCGTCGAGTCACGAAGCTTTGAAAAATGAGCGAAGGTGTGGGTACTTCATAGATAAACAATACATAGTCCCTAAACTATCATTATCTCTCATATTTTAAAAAATATAGAGGGATTAACATAATGGATTGTAATAATAGTTCATAGACTATTTCTTATATTTCTATTGTTCAGATACTAAATTGAAATTTCATTGTTTCGAATACAAGATAAGAATATAAGAAAAAGATACAATTATTACTTCAAGAACAACAAAACAGGGTTACTGGGTCATCAAATTTTCAACACTATAACAAATCCCATTTCAACATTTCACTCAAAAAAGTAGTAAAATCTATACAGATTTTATCTAATGAAACAATGGATAACATTACTTTAAAAAATATTCACAACAACAACGTAAAACAAGAAGAAAAGATGAATAAGGTTTTGAGGGTTACCGGAGAAAGAGAGAGGATAGTTGTATTGTTGAAGAGGTTATCCTTGTTCTTCGTTGTTGTTACTGTGTCGAAGTTAGATTGAGTGAAATTGGACCGATTCAGAGCATAACACCAGTAAAATTGCACCGATTGAGTGAGTTGAGCACAAATTCCGACATAACACTGGTTGAGTGAGTTAGATTGTATCGATTCAGCTAGGTTAGGTTTTGGGGGTGAACGATTGAGAGTGAGAAGATTCAGGGAACAGAGATTGAAGGCATTGGGATGAAATTGGAGATTTGAGAGTGAGATGAAAATTTTGGGTCTTAGGGTTTAGAGAAATTTTTGGGAAAGGGAGAGATGGAGCAGGAGGTGAGACTGTGTACTAGAGTGAATGAAAAATTTGGCCAAGGGCAATTAACAACGCGTCTTCTAATTAAAAGAAAAAAAACATGCGACTGTTGACCATAACTGTCGCAACAACTGTTGCAAAGATGCACATTGAGGCAGTTATAAGGTAGGGGTTGCAAATGAAGTGTCGCAAAAGATGCACATTGAGGCAGTTATAAGGTAGGGGTCGCAAATGAAGTGTCGCAAAATGAAGATTTTCTTCTAGTGATTTGTATCCTTTTGTCGATTATATCCCTGAAGTCTATGAGTTTCCTCCTATAAACTATGATACTTTAACCTATGAGGCCACAAGATCTACTCATCACTGCTCCAACACCTTCATCTTCTAATGAGTTTGTATCTACCTCTGAGTTTCAGACCTTCTAAGCAAATATATGGGCTGAATATGAAGATGAGCTCTAATTTGAAGATGGTAAACACAATTCAAAGTTCTGATTTGTATGCATCAAGTTATAAAGACAAGCTCTGATGTGAGGACGTGCTATGAAGATTAAAGTAGGTCAATGCTCTATAGAACATATGACTAGTTTCTTCTTCTTCTTCTGGAGAAACGTCATTGTCCAAGTTCTGTAGTACGTTTTGTCCTTGCTAAATTAAATGAAGAACACGTTGCAGAAAAGGAGAAAGCTCTTACAAGACAAAGTGGATGCAACATATCATTCTCAATGAAGCAAAGAAATTTGAAATAATGTTCAATGGAATTATCCATTAGAGGCAAAGTTTTCAAACCTAAAGATAGCTCTTATGTGTTGGCATTCTCTTCAAACAACAACTCTATTCAAATCTCCTATAGAAGGACCCTGAATGATTGAAGAAAAAATAGTACTACATGCTTACAACTGTGTCAAAACCCTAACCAAATTTCAAGCACAAAAACATTTAGAAAAATTCTTACAATCTTACAATTTCTTAAGTGTTTAGAAATTATGGGAGCTTAATTTGGTTTACTACTCTTTGAGTCTGAAGTGTGAACAAATAATCAATTATTGTAAACTCTGATTGTAGAAGTCCTTAAGGAGAGACAAGAAATCTTAGACTTGTGTGTCTAAATAAATTGTAATCTCATGTGAATATATTGGAAAAATCTCTCAAGTGTTAGGGGACTGGACGTATCCCAAATTGTGGGGTGAACCATAATAAATATTTGTGTCTTTCTCTTCTCTCTTCTTTGATTATATCTTGAATCCTTTGATTGCTTTTTAACTTAGAAAAAGTTTTTTTAAAAAAAAATAATAATACACAATGCAACCCCCTTCTTATATTTTTTTGAGTTTCATCATTCTTATCTGTTGTATTGCGCAAAAAAATAAAAACAAAATAGAAAAATGTAAAACATACTTCTTTAGAAGAAAAATGAAAACCATATTCATCTTCCCCATAATATTATTAGGTTCCCTAAACCATAGCACATCTAAAAATATAGAGACAATTTTACGTGTATGAACTTGAGACAACCCCCGCAAAGGAGACATAGGTGGCATTTTGATTAATAGTCGGACATAACTTAACCACATATTAAACATAAAAATTTTCAAATTTAGACATTAATATAAACCTCAATTATTCATTAAGGATAAAAAAAACAAAATATATTTTTTTTAGGAGAAAACATCTCGTTTTATTTTTTTAGTGAATTAAGTCTCGGTAAAACTTTCTTGTTTTTGACCAAAAAAATTCGGTAAAACTTATTTAACTCAAAAAGTAATTATCTTATCATATAGTTTTGAAGGTTACGTAAATATTTTCTCCTATTTTTTTTCCTGATCTAATAACTCAACAGGCATTTTTTTCATTGATTGATCCCATTTATTTCAAGCCACCATTTCTGTCTTTCTCTTCTATCATTTTATTCGCTGCCATGGCGAGAAGCGCTTCTCAATCATCCCAATCAGCATCATTCGCCGCCATAAACATTATCTTCATTAGATTTTTTCAAAGCTTGTAAATAAATAATCGTAGCAATCTAATGCTGCTAGTAACAATTATGCAGATATAAATTATGCTATGTCTATATATAATTGCTATTCTTGGACCTATGTTGACATTGCTTGACCTTTATGAAATTGAAAATTCATTGAAAAAACTACTAACCACATACTTATATACATGACTATCATTGTAATATTAATTAATATTGGTTCGGGTAAGTCTTTTAATGTGTGAGTTTGTTCTACCATTTTTAGATACTTGGCTCATTACTCAATAAAATATTTCTTTAAACTTATATATGTTACTTGAAATTCATCATTGGTTTTGACTTTTATGATTTGTTTTCACCATCTAATACAATTTATGCAATGTAGAAGCTTATTTCTATTTTGGTGTACAAGTGCTTTGAGTTTGACCATATTTGAAGTTCTATTATTAAAATCCGCATTCTTTTTGCTTTTTCAAAATGAATCATATTCTTTATGTAATTGATTGTTGTCATTCAAGTGGGATACCGTTAGATTAATGTTTTGATTAATATATATTGATGACTTGACAATTATCAATTATTAGAAAGTATTGTTAATGAGAAGTTCCTAATCGATCTAATTGATGAATATGTGTTGGATTTAGACTATTTTCTTCAGCCTAACGAGAAGTCCTTACTCTCTAAAATTTTAACTATTTAATAATTTTTCATTAGATATGGTTAACCTAAGTTAAAACCATACACAGTCATCGGGTACTTTGTCTCTCATATTTTGTCTCTCAAATTTTATAAAGTATGTTCATGATTTAGCTTTAATAGAGTAGATACGCCATACCTTGTTCAAGTTGTGTGTAGTTATAGGTTTTTGTTTTGATGATGTTCATTAGATAGTTTTATTTGATGATGTTTGGATATTGGTTTTATAGCCTAATATCATGTTAAAGCACACCTAACAATATTTGCCGCATTGTGTCCTTTGATCCCTTATTGTCTAGGGTGTTGTTTATATATAGAAAACTTCGTTTTACTTGGTCAAACTATTTTTCTAGTTGATTGAATCGATTCAAAAGGTTTTGAATTGTATCATGAAATGTTTTTGCCTTTTCTCCATGTGTCTAGTGCATTTTGAATCGATTCATGAATTGATGAATCACATCATTCATGAATCGAATCAAATTAGTTTGATTCATATCATTGGTTTCTTCTGGTCTTGCTTTTTGCCTTGTTGAATCGATTCATAAGTCTTTTGAATCGAATCAACCTTCATAGGGCCAATATGATTCGATTCAAATATAGTCTAAATCAGATCAACCTTCTTGGCTCAACTTGCTTCTTTTTTGTTGTTTGAATCGATTCACAGATTTAGTGATTCAATTTGTTATGTTGGTGCATGTAAAATAAGACACTTAAAAGCACTAAATTATTGACTTATCAATGAGCAATTTGCAATTCCAATGAAAGAGTAACTTAATGTTAATGTACCAAAAATTCCAAAATCTAAGGATATTGGTGCATGTAAAGCTTGTCATACGTTACATGAATAGATCGCCTCTATAAAGAGTAAAATAGAATAAGCCTCAAGAGTTCCCATGGACTTTTCTAAAAGACAAAAAAAACTTTAACTCTCATTCCAAAAATTTCTCTAAAAGGAAGTTTCAAAACAAACAACAAAATATCAAAGTTCATGGACACAATGTTAGGTGTTACTATTGTAGAGAAGTTGGACACACCTCACCTCATTGCCATGCTATGAGAATTTTAGTTCCAAAAAGGCTAATGAGATGGGTACATAAGAAATCTATTTATTTCACTAATCCCAAGGACCTAAATCTTACCTAAATGTTGTACGAGTGCTTTGAAACCACTAGAAGAAAATGGTATCTAGATAGTGGTTGTTCAAGGCACATGACAGGAGACTCATCCATGTTCATCGACTTTAAAAGAAAAGAACAAGGGTTTGTCTCTTCCGATGACAATAATCAAGGTAAGATTTTAGGTAAGCTTGTTGTGGGAAATCCCTCCACAACCACAATAAAGGATTTAATGTTTGTTGAAGGGCTTAAGCATAGTATCCTCAACATTATTCAATTTTGCAGCAATGGGTTCACTATAACTTTCGACGCCCATAGTTGCACTATCGAACATAATGATGACAAGGCAATTGTATTTAAGGGTTTAAGAGTTGATAATTTATATGTTCTTGATATAGATGATGTATCATCACTAAGTGGCGCTAAATGTCTCATGGCCAAAAATGAAGTTTCTTGGTTATGGCATAGACAACTTAGTCATGTTAACTTTGATTTGCTAAATAAAGTATTCCCGAAGGATCTAGTAATAGGTTTATCTAAAATGAAATTTGAAAAAGACAAATTATGTGATGCTTACCAAAATGTAAAGCAAACTAGAGTATCTTTCAAACCGAAAAATGTTGTTTCCACTTCAAAACCTCTAGAGCTTCTCCACCTTAATCTTTTTCGTCCATCAAGAACAAAAAGTCTAGGTGGCAACTATTACGATTTTGTTATCGTTGATGACTATTCCAGATTTACTTGGAATTTATTCTTGTCTAGGAAAGACGATACCTTTAATGCTTTTGCTAAATTTTCTAAGGTTATTCAAAATAAAATTTTGTTTAAAATTGTGTCCCTTGGAAATGATCATGGTGGTGAGTTTGTTAACCATCACTTTGAAGATTTTTGTGATGAGTTTGACATTTCATATAATTTTACATGTCCTAGAACTCCACAACAAAATGGCGTTGTTGAAAGGAAAAATAGAGTTTTAAAGGATCTTGCTAGAACGATGATAAATGAAATGGATCTTCCCAAGGGTAATTTATACCAGATGCTATTTCTTAGATAGAATTGTTATTAGAACAATTCTAGATAATAAACCATATGAACTACTTAAAGGAAGAAAGACAAACTTATCATATCTAAGGGTAATTTGATGTAAATGTTTTATCTTAAACAATGGCAAGGATAAATTTGGTAAATTTGATGCAAAAGTTGATGAGTGTATCTTATTGGGATACTCATCTACTAGCAAGGCATATAGAGATTATAATTAGAGGCCCTTCATTTTTTAGGAATCCGTTCATGTTGCTTTTGATGTGACACCTCCCCAAGTGGTTGTGAAAGGTACTTCTTATGATGTTGCAGGAATATACACTAAGGATTCTGTCGAGGATGGTGAATAACAAGAAGCTTCTCTGAAAGACGAGGACAACAAGGATAAGGAATTTGAGGAAGACATTCATGAGGATGAAAAACAAGGAACCTCACCACTGTCTTCTCATGATTGGATCACCATGAGAGACCACCCTTTACAAAATATTCTCGGCAACAACAGAAAGGCAGTAAGTACTAGGTCTCAGGTAAGTAACTTATGTGGTTATACTGCCCTCGTCTCACAAATTGAACCTAATACCATAAAGGAAGCTATGGTTGAAGAAAATTAGATTCTTGCTATATTAGATGAACTAACTCAATTTAAAAGAAATGAAGTTTGGGACTTAGTGTTTTGTCTGAAAGGAAATTCAATCGTTGGAACCAAATGGGTCTTTAGGAACAAATTAGACGAAAATGGAATAATCACACGAATTAAGACAGGGTTTTGGCAAAAGGATACAACCAAGAGAAGGGGGATGACTATGAAAAGACCTATGCTCCCGTAGCCCTCCTTGAGGCGATACGTCTCATTTTGGAATTTGCTTGTTGTTTAGGCTTTAAACTATAACAAATGGATGTTAAATCATCTTTTTTGAATGGTTTACTAAATGAAGAGGTATATGTGTCACAACCACCCAGTTTTGAAGATATTGAACTTCCGGATCACGTTTTCAAGTTAAAAAGAGCTTTCTATGGTCTCAAACAAGCTCCTAGAGCTTGGTATGAGAGGTTGAACAAGTTTTTATTGGATAAAGGATTTTCTCGTGGAAGAGTTTACACCATTTTGTTTAGTAAACGTAAGAGTTGACACCATATTTCGGTCAACTTGTTAAAGTTTATGTAGAAAATTTTCTAAGCTCATGCAAGGTGAGTTTGAAATGTCTTTCATGGGGGAGCTTACCTTATTCATTGGGCTCCAAATAAAACAAGATAAGGAAGGGACATTTGTTAGCCAAACGAAATACACCTTGGAATTGCTAAAAAAATTCGACATGCAATATTGCAAGTCTATCTCCACTCCCATTTCCTCAACTCTTTCAATTGACAAGGATGAGTTTTGCACTGATGTTGACAACAAAAGGGATCGTGGTATGATAGGTTCTCTACTTTATTTAACAACAAGTAGACCTGATATCATGTTTAGCATTTGCATGTGTGCTAGATACCAAGTCTCCCCAAAGGAATCCCATCTAAAAACTATTAAACAAATTTTGTGCTACTTAAGCGGAACTATACATTTTGGTCTATGGTATCAAAAGGAGGTTTCTTGTTGTCTAGTTGGGTTTTCAGATTTTGACTTTGCCGTTTGCAAACCAGACCGGAAGAGCACTAGTGGGACTTGCCATTTATTTGGATATTGTTTAATCTCTCGTGGCATTGCAAAAAGAAACATAGTATTTGTCTTTCTACCGTTGAGGTTGAATATGTTACAGTCGGGGTTTGTTACTCACAAATTTTATGGCTTAAGAAACAACTGCTCGACTATGATTTAAAACTTGGTCGTGTTCCAATTGAATGTGATAACACTAATGCTATAAATCTCACCAAAAACTCAGTCTTACATTCAAGAACTAAACATATTGAGATTTAGCATCATTTCCTTAGGGATCATGTTGAAAAAGAAGGATGTGACTTTTGAATATGTCGACACTAAGTGTCAACTTGATGACATTTTTACAAAAGCTCTACCATTTAACTCTTTCCTCATTTAACTCTTTCCTCAAGATCTGTAGGGATCTAGGTATCTTAGATACCTCTTGCTTAATTTAAATAAGCAAGATCTAATAATATTTATTACCTTCTAACCATGGCTTTTTAGAAACATTAATTACATTTCTTAATTTTGGTAAGATCTCTATCTCTCCATCTACCTATAACTCAATCTATGTTTCTTGTCATTAGTTTGGCCAACATCTTGCTTATTTTTTTATTCTTCTTTGCATGCGTATATTTTGTATTGGTGCTAATTATTGCATGCCTACAATTTTTCAATTACGGTTGTACTTGTTCATTCCTATTTTTTCTCCTTCCTCATTGTTTTCTATTTTGGTTACTATCTCTATTTGACGTTGTCAAAGAGGGAGATTTTTGTTAATGAATCTTTTGATATACCATTTTTACATATGCATATACATGTTGCCATGTTTGTTAGTTTGCTTGGTTGCTTGTTTGGCCTTGTTTCTTGAAAGCTATGTTTCAGGGGGATTTAATCCCACATCACCAAAATTGTTTGACATCATCAAAAAGGGAGAGAAGAAATTGTGTGTAGTTATAGGTTTTTGTTTTGATGATGTTCATTAGATAGTTTTATTTAATGACGTTTAGATACTGGTTATAATAGCCTAATATCATGTTAAAGAACACTTAGCAACCTTTGCCTCATTGTCTCCTTTTATCCCTTGTTGTTTAGGATGTTGTTTATATGTAGAAGACTTCATTTTACTTGGTCAAACTATTTTTCTATTTGATTGAATCGATTCAAAATGTTTTGAATTGTATCATGAAATGTTTCTGCCTTTTCTTCATGTGTCTAGTGGATTTTGAATCAATTCATGAATTGATGAATCATATCATTCATGAATCGAATCAAATTAGTTTGATTTGTATCACTAGTTTCTTCTGGTCTTGTTTTTTGCCTTGTTGAATTGATTCATAAGTCTTTTGAATCATATCAACCTTATTCTGGGTTAATATGATTTGATTAAAATATAGTCTGAATTGTATCAACCTTCCTAGCTCAACTTGCTTGTTTTTAGATGCCCGAATTGATTCACACATTTAGTGATTCGATACATTATATTGTTTTTTCCCATATATTTGCACTTGCCACTCTTTTCTATATATACTCATATCCTCATAACACTCTAACCACTAAATTTTTGCATCTATTCTCTCTAGAGTCTCCAAACCTCATTTTCCATTTGTTCTTCGGATTAAACATTTTTTCTAAGAATCATTGTGGTCTTTAAGTCATAGATTGCTAGAGTGCTATAAAGATTGTAAGTTTATTTCTTTCAATGATATTGATTGGGAATCAATGATCTAAAATGAATTGAGTAATTTCATTCCACCTCTAGGGGTATTGGGGGTTCTTTCTAATCTTCTCAAGTTCAAGGGGACCCAACCACCAGACATAGAAAATAAGAGTTTGAGGGAAGAGCTTCAAGGATTTCATCGGTTATTGAGGATTCAAAGACTTGGAGAAACACCAATTTCATGGGGTACTTGAAGATTGGGGGAGTGGTTGCATAAGAATTGAAAATTAGGGTAATTGAAGGAGTTATTGTAATCACAACATTGTAATCAAATTTCTATTTTAGTGGAAGTCCTTGATAGAGACGTTTTCTATCAAGAAGAGTGGAGGTATCCTGAAACGAGGATGAAAGGGAGAACCAATTTAAATCGCGGTGTTGTTTCTCTTCCCTTCCTCTTTTACTTTGTTTAATATTGAGTATATGAATGTTTGATGATTGTACCTTATTGATTTGAATGTGATCTATGTTTTAAGCATTAACCTTTTTAGGATTCAATTAGTTGTAGCTCAATTTATTGCTATTAGGTTTGGTTTGATAATCGTCTTGTTTTGTATATTGTGTGTGAATTATTGATCATTGATTGTATTAAGATTTAAAATTTGAATCTCTCAATTCAATAGTAAATCTTATTGTGCTTTACTTTGTTTTAATCCCTTTGTCATAGTTATTGTTTCGAGCACAAATCCAATTAGTCAAATTGTTTTCAAACACGCTTTCGCTAAAAACTCGATAAATTTTGTAAAACGTTATTCACACCCCTCTAGTGTGTATTATATCTTGCCATATAGACCAAAACTTGCATCCGTAATTTGATTATTATATTAAAATTTCATCATATTGATCAAATTATAGTTGCAAGCTCGACATATTAAATGAACCAAGTGGTTGAAAATTATCACGGTGTTGGGATTATTGGGTGTTGTTTCTTTGTTAAAGAAATTTAAAACAAGCGGCTACAAAGAAAACTTCTTTTAGTTAAACCCCAAAAATATTCGGTTACACCCAAATCTCTTTAAAATTTGATCATAATACCGAAATTGTCATGTTTATAACAAAATTCAAAACCCTTTTTTACCTTTCATTCTAAATCTTCAAATCTTTCACAAACATGAAACATCCATGAATACGGGACCAAAGTTGATGAAAGGTTAAATTGAAGTACAAAGTTTTCCATTGAAATGATTGTATTGTTTAATTTTATGCAATTAAATGTGTGAACCAATTATAGTTATGCCTATTCAAATTAATTATAAGTTAACATGGTTTCAAATCACAACAACATTCGGTTTCTTATATAAGTATGAATCAATTGACCGAATCTTCTTAGGCATGAAACATTTTGTTTTAAAGCCATGTACAATCATTGTGTGCTGCAACAATTGATTATTCTATCGAAGAGTGAGAGAGGAAATGGAGGAAGAAATTAGGTTAAGGGGTGCGAGGAATAGAAAGAGAATTTAAACAAGGGTAATAATTGAAAATTAGAAAAGGAATAAGAATGTTTTTGTCAATTTAAGGTGTAACCGAAAGTTTATAGACTGTAACTAGAACAAATCTAATAATAATTGTACAATATTGGATAAGATCATAGTTTAAGAATCCCATTGCATAGTTTGTTTTCGTCAAGCCAAAAAATTTCATGTGAGTTTAATGGATAAGATCATATATATTGCACAAAAAATATATTTGGGACAGAGGAAGTCACTCGTAGATGATATATTGGTATAGATTAGAACCAATTTGGACCGCCAATATTCCATAAAGGGTTCACTGGCCCTTTGCAAGGGTGTGCCCCTTGTCCTTGACCCTGAAGTCGCCTCTCCAGTATTTTGGGCCTAAATATTTAGCTTAAAATATCCGAATTAATCTAAACATTCGCGCTTCCTTGTGACTTGGGGTTTAAGTTACTAACAAAAGTAACTTAGGGTCTAAGTCACAAAATAAGAAGCTCAAAAAGAACTATAAATACCCCCTTGAGATCATTCTCAAGACATAACCTAAACATATACTAAACCTTAATTTCTTCTCATTTATTTTCTTTTGTGAATCCCTTGACATAAAATATATGGAGATGATGTGGAGATCCATAGGGATGACCACATGTTCATTTTACGTGTCGCGTCATGACACATCATAGGAGATATTAATAAATAAACAATATTACCTTATATGTCATAATTTTATAAATGTACTTATCAATTTATTAAACTAAAGAATCATTATTATCATGATTTAAATTGATAAGTGCAACTTTAAAATCAGGGCCTTGTCGGTGACTATCCTAGTTGCTATGGAGTAGAGATCATATTATCTTAAAAAAAGACATGGATATCTCTATTACTTTATTTTTGTGTATAAATGTCCAATTAATAACCTCTAGTTTAAAAATGTATGCATTTATATCCTATATGCAATTTAAAATTATATAAATTAGGCTCTCTATTTCATTTATTAAACTTAGAGAATCCTTACTTGTCAGTATGGTAATTCTTGAAAACATTATCTACGTAGGTTTTTAGTCCCTTTAAATATATCAAATTTCGGTAATTCTTTTATTAAACACCATATTATTTCATTCAAAAGACACATTCTTGTCTTAACTCTCACATATTATAAATATATTAAAAACATGACTTAGTAAGTTTTTAGTCCCTTTATCAAATTTCGATTTTTCTCCTCATAAAAATAAGTTGCATGTTTGAGTCTCTATAAAAAAAAAATTAACATAGAATTTTAGTTGGTGTTAAACTCAAATTTGTTTAATTATCTCTAAACTGTTAAAGTTTACTTGATTTTTCCCAAACATGTTTGAAACATTATAAAAATAATTCCTTAAAAAATGAGTGCAAAATATGATTTATAGGTATATATTTTCATTACTTTTATCTTGAACTTTTGGAAGTTTAAAAGATTCATATTTTATTCATTTCATGTTAATATTTTAATTTTTTTGTGAGAGCTTTTTATGAGGTTTTAAATAAGGCTGCAAAAAGTCATTCAAAATTTCAAAGTTTGAAAATAATTAAACAAATTTAAATTAATAAGGACTAAAACTTCATGATGAATTTTTTTATAGGAATCTAAACATGGTACTTTTATTTATGGGGACTAAAAGAAACATTTGATATATTTATTAAAAATATATTACATCATTCGCGTATTGTTACGTTCTTTTTTCAGTTTTGTTGGATAAACCAAGGTATTTTCCGCACAAAAGTGTAGAGACTAATCACTCAAGATAACTAAGACTCATTTAAGAAGTTGAGCTCTTCGAACAAACTTTTATGCTATTTAATGGGTATGATATATTATTTGCAAGAACTTATGACGTAAGACTCTTACATTTAGCTTTTTTCAATGATTTGTTTTAAATACATACTACAAGTAAAAGAAGAATAAATAATCAATCTACATAATGGAAGAGATACTTCAATAATATACTTTATTATAGTATCTTATTCTTACTATATATTATTTAAGGATGGTGTTGTTTGTGATTTCTTATATAAGAAAACTAAGGTACAAATACTGACATAATATAATGATACATTGTAGAGCTTGTTATAAAAATTGAAAGGCTAGAGAAATATAAATTAAATTTTAAAGTAAAATATAAAAGTAAAAATACAGTTATATCCTTACAAGAAGACCTCACAAACATTATCAATGCACTTCAAATTATCAAGAGGTGTAAAAAAATTTAGACAGTCTTCGTTACAATCGCATGTAATTGCAGCTGCATTAATAAAGAAGAATGGTGTTATAAACATGATTTAAGAATTTGTAGAAGATGAATTATAAATTCAAAATTGGTGCGAAAAATGACTTACTCTTAAAGGTTACTACAAGATAAGGGAAAAGACAGATGATCATAGCATAAATTAACATGTGATTATTAGCCATATTTTTTCCCCTTTGCATATAATATATAAAATTTTGTTAATCCCTTTAATTATTACTTATAAAGGGATAACATTATCTATTCTTCCCTTATAAAGGGATTAACAAAAAAGCCATTTATATAATGTTACCTCTTCTACGCGTTACTCTTAAAGGTTACTATTCAATTTTTTATTTTTATCCTTTAGGATGTGCAAGAAGCCATTTATTAAATCAGAATTAATGTTAAATGTTTCTGATAAATATACTTTGTGTATTAGTTACCTCCCTCAATCGATCAAGTAATCTTCGTAAAGATCTCACATTTTTTATTTTATTTTAAAATAAATTATATTCAATCATTCAAATTGACAGCGTACATCAATACAATACAAATGCAAAGTCACAAAAACAAAAAGGATGAACCTGTGAATAAAGTCACAACATTCATGTTAATAGCATAAAACTGTATAGTGCTTATGCCTACAAATACAACTATATTCAAATCTACAAACTCATGTTCTCAGATCAACAACGTTGACAACGCAAAAGTTATTGATTAAATATGCACTTGCTCAAAGCTAATATTTCAACTTGAATCAAATAAACACTACATTAAGACGGGTAATCAAAAACACATTGCACAAAGACGATAAATCAAAACAAATTAAGTGGTGCAAAGATGATGAAATCACAAAAACAAAATAAGATTGAATATGTGAAATTCACTTATTTAACTAAGAAAGAAAAGCAATCCGGATTGGCAATTTTGGGTCAAAATTGATCGTAAATCACCCCTCTTTGATAGAATAAGAAGAACAATGGTGATGCCTAATGTTTGGGAAGAGAGAGTGTGTTATTGAGTAACGTGTACGTTTTCTCACATAATTTTTATTTATGATGATCAAAGTTTGTTATTTTTATTAAATTTATTTTATATAATATATATTAGCCTTTCGTAATATGTAGAGGAAAAATTTAAAAAGAGAAAAAACGACAATGAATGAATAGAAAACTTAGTTGTATAAGTAACGCGTAGAAGAGGTAACATTATATATTTTTTGATAGAACAATATATTTATTTATAAATTGAAATCTAAAATATAATGACTTTTATGCAGTGTATTTTATAAAACTAATGTTGGGAATTCAAATAATAGATGCTTGAATATTTAAATTTAGTTAATTTATCAAAGTTTAGGATCACTACTAGAAAAAGAAAAATTTGAGAGGGAAATTAGTGACGGAAAAATTGAAATTCCTCACAAATTTCTTGGTCGCAAAATTTAGTGACGAAATTTGAGAGGGATTTCACGTTTTCCCTCACTAAATTTCCCTCACTAATTTTTGTTTTTTAGTAGTGGGAAATGTTTTTTTTATAGGCCAAGAGATAGGGGATGCATCAAGGTGAGTCTGAATGACATATACTTCCATCTTATGTCAGTTACTGATGGATTAGCTTAGGCAAGTGCGTCAAATCGTATAACGTAATGAAGCAATAAGTTATCATCACAACAGGGATTGTCGTTAAACTCAGTAATTACTGGAATTTATTTAAAAAGCAGATAAAAGAGATGATTGAAAGGTGGTTGCAGAATTTTAACTGGCCAACCCAATGTGAGATTAGGTTTGTTTATTTAGAAGTGTAAAATCGATTAGGGAATCCTTGAATCCCCTCTTCCGTCTTTGTTGGACTTAACTCTGCTAAATTATTAGTTTATGACTTGTTTCTTTGGATTTAAGAAATTAGAAAATGATCCCGTGATGAATCAGTGGAAGTTTATTTATTATTGCTGCAATTTAACCAGTTACAATTGCAGCGTTCCCTTAAGATGAGTTGTACCCTTAAATTCATACTTACATTTGATTAAAAGAATTGAATTTAGAAACTAAACAATTCACTACTGTCTTGTTTGAATGGAATTCGGGTTGTTAATCCTACTAAACTCCATCTATAGATAAGGTATAGAAACAGACATATACAAATTAAATTAGACTTTAGATCATAAACTAAATAAAGAACTTTATTAATTGAATGCAACAAATAATAAGGTGTTCATCCTGGAACCCTAATCAAATAGGCTTAGTTGTTCATGGAAACCGACATCATTGCAAAATAATATAAAAACATACCCTAACAATAACAAAAGGAGGATGTAGATCATATGCCTTGGAGCTCTGATGTTTGAATCTTGCCTTGTACCGCTAGTTTTCTGAATGAACAAATGTGTGTGCAAGGGTCTCTATTTTGGGTACATCGTTACTTAGGGGTTAAGAGAAGAAAAACTAGGGTTTTCCACTAAAAACAACATAAAAATAAAGCAACCAACACTCCCTAGGCGTGCTCAGGCGCGGTGCGAATGAAGTGGGGTGCAATGGCGTATCGGACAAATAGGAATGATGTCGCATGTGCCCGCGCAGGAGCGCATGGCCCATGCACAAGGGCACATGAGCCAACCCCTCGTGTGCCAATTTTCAGTTTTCGTCCCTTTTTCGAGCGTTTTTCCGTCTTGCAATGACTTGGAACTTGACATTAATTTTGTACACTTTTATTGTCCTCAAAAACTTTCTAAGAACCATTGATCTTCAATATTCATATATTTAATCCTTCACTTGATTTCTCACTAAAAAGACTCAAAACACCTATGTAGTTGCATGATTTTGGATAAAAGTAAATTACAATGACTTGAATGAAAAAATTACAATTTGTTCCTCAAACCATTGACAACTCCTCTAAATAACTTCTAATTTGCCTTCAAATGCAAAGAAAATAACTAAAAACATAGCAAAAAAATCATATGATGTTCCATCATCGGCTACTTATAATACACTATTAAAATATATATATATATATATATATATATATATGGAAGATGGGGGCCAAACTAAAACCCTCAAAAAGCAAGGAAAAATGAAATAAGAAAAGTAAAGAAAAATGGTCCTAGAAGAAAAGGTGTTGCTTAAGCATCATTGAGTTCACCCTTGGATCAAATGTCGTAGGAATTGAGTTTGTTTAGTTGTTTCTTTCGATTCTTCATTAGATAAGGCATAAAAGGGACGTCGACATCTTTATCTTGAATAAGATATTTGCTAACAACACTCTCTTTTGAGCACTCTCTAACACTCACTCTTTTATTGGGTAAAATCATTGTATGTCCCACCACCATATGTGGGTTCCATTTCCAAAGTGTAGGTCCCACATTGATTTTACCTAATAAAAGAGTGGGTGCTAGAGAGAGTGCTCAAAAGAGAGTGTTGTTAGCATTCCTCAATGACTTAATATGGAGCCATGTTGGTGAAACACTTTCTGATTCTTAGAAATAGAATTTTGCTAGGAAAGAGAATATCTCATCCATAGTCTTGCATTTCTATGGAAAAAGCAAAAGAAAGGAATGGTATTTTAAATATTCATTGTGATGATAAATTATAACGATTCGAAGGCCTTTTTATCATTACATATTTCAAAAACAAATTCCAACCATTTTTTAAATTATCTCACACACATATATGTGTGTGTTTTACATACAAATAAAGCTAACAAAATGGATAGCCCATATGTATTGGTCCGCCAAAATCGAAAAACGTATGATTTAGTCATAAATTTGAGTCTTAATTATTTCAAGGCTTTTTAGCTCAAATCAAACAAACAAACTTGTTTAAACCAGGCCCTTGTTTTAAGTTGGAAATAAATATTATTAATCCCTAGTGTAACACCCATACAAGTCTCCAATATTAACACATAAGTCTTAATAAGTACGCCATTTATTCCCTAAAAAAAGAGTACGCCATTTATATTCTTGGTTGTTATCATTAGTAGTTTTTTTTTTCACAAAATAATTAGTAGGTTGTATGGGTGATTTTTATTATTGGTTTGTTTCTTACATTATACGTAGTGTATGTACTTAGTTTTTTTTTGTTTTCTCTTTTGAGAATTTGTACTTCTCTTCGCTGGAGGGGATCTATATTCAGATGTTTGTGTGTGTGTTTTTTTAAAAAAAAGTTGAATCAACTTTAACAAAGAGAAGGGTATAGATCCCCTCCAGCGGCAATAGTGCGGCTGTTGTGATTTTGTGTGTGAAGAAAGAAAAATCATAAATAAAAAAGGAACAAGTAATGATGAAAGAGAGAGGGAAATCATGTGAGAGATAGGAACATAAAAGGGCAGTAGGCAGGTGAGAATAATCTAAGATCTTTTGGGACGTCGACATACAATGATAATGATTGATGACTGACTTGAGAATGACTTAAAACACATTTAAGTTGCACTTTTCTCAGAAGAATAATGCAGAGTGTGATAAAGAAGAATAGAAAAGAGAAAATAAAATGGGCGGGAGAACGTTGTGATAGCGAAGAATTGCTTGCAACGGTGACGATTCTTATTAAAAGGATGGTCATTAAACTTCACATAATGAGAAAATAAAATAAGAAAGAATAATATGCAATTATTAATACACAGATCTGAGAACTCAACAAGGACCTACAATTGTTGCCCAAAACAAGTTAATAAGTAGAACTATAACAATCTTTTTTTCACACAAAATAAGTTAACAAGGACTTGGTCCTTACCACTTATACAAACCCAATTTAACTAAACCTACACAATTTGTTTGATTTTTCTCAAAATCCACAAAAAATTCTGACTATACCAAAGGTTATTTCAAGTTACACTATGATACTATCCAATACTAAACTTCACATTTAGTCTATTGATCTATCATTCCAAGGTAGACCCAACTAATAATTTTTTTTTATTACATAAACTCATGAAGTTAACGATGTATTTAACGATAATAAAAAAACCACCAGTAACTATTATTCAGATCTGAAAAACAGGGATCTAAGAAATATGGGTTCAACATGGGAATCGATGGAGAAAAGGATGTTGTTAGGGTTCAGGTGAGTTCGATAGGGAGAAGATCAAGGATGAGTCGAGGAGGAAGAATGGTGAAAAGGGTTTCTGCGTGAACATGAGTGAAGAAGATTGATTCTCAAAAGCTTACTGTTGTAAATAAATTAATATACCCGTGTTTTCTTTTTATTTTCCAAAAGTCCTAACATAGCGTTTTATCATACGCACTAACAAAGGGAGTAGCTAGCATAGCGTTTTACAAAAAGCACTAATAAAGGGAGCCATATTTATAGCGTTTTCCCAAAAACAGCTGATGTGAAAACCCCTTTATGTAGTAGCGATCGCAAGATTGTCCAATTGTTTTAAAGCACAATAAAGGTAGATTAGGTGAATGCATTCCCTACTCACTCATCATAAGGATGAGCTAGATGGACATAATAAAGAAAACAAGCAAAGTAAAGACATGAAAACTTTATTAAAATGAAAATGCAAGAATAAGTACTCTTCGGTGGTAAGTGGTGGCAAACCAAAGCAAGAACAAGTCTATTTATATGCAAGGCATCACAAATTTTGTGCATAACAACAATAGTTATAAATTTAATAAAAATTACAACAAGAAAGCATCTGAAGCAAAATATATGCTACTATGACGTAGAACAAGATTTGAAGGAAGGTCAATAAGAAAGTTAACCCTCTTATCTGAAGAGGATTTTCACTCAGCAGCTTATCAAGGAATAAAACATCTAAAGGAATGAAGATTCTGAAGGATGAAGCATTTGAAGACTATGAATTAGTTTTTCGTCATCTTAAGGAATGTCACTATCAGACTCAGAGTAGTACAATTTGTCTTCTTCTGACCACATGTAGAAACAAACAACGAAATTCAAGTACAAAGAGAATGTAACACTACTAGAAACTCTCGATTTTCCTGTGGAATTACCGACGGATTTTTGTGGGTAATTGTTTCCTTAGGAGTCTAGGATCTACAAGAAAGGTACATTCGCAGGAAATGTGAAAAAATCCGCAGGAAACATTTGGTCAGTATTTGAGAAGATTCCCTTCCCACAAGCACCTTTCCTGCGAACAAACTTGCAGGTACTTCCGCAGCAAAGAATGCAGGAATATCCGCAGGAAACGTTATGAAAAGAGCAACTATTCGCAAGTAAATCCGCAGGAAAGTGAGTCATTGATTTAAAAGAAAAAAGGCTTTTCAATGCATTCCAGAAATTGTAAAAGGTACAAATTATAAACATTCCAATGATTAGAACGAATTATATGTGTAGAACAGAAGAGTGTTTAACAATTGAACTCATCATACAACATAATAAAATTAAACGAAACACAACTCTTCATAGCTGAACCTGTAATACTCAATTGCCTAACGTCTCATGCCTCTCCAAGTCCATTACACTAACACCACCTTAGTGGCTTACAGATTCAAAGCAGCTTAACTTACCATTAAAATTGTTCATAGTTAACAACCTCGTCCAGGGTAGAGAAAAAGACACAAACAAACCCTTGCCTATCTCTTTGTCATCTCGCATAAATTTTGCAGACAATATTGTGCTACATGCGCCAACCTGAATTGAAAAAAAAAAACAAAATTATGCAACATATTAGAACTAGCATAGTGTACACTATTGATATATAGCCGAGAATTAAATATAAACAAAAAGAAGAAAAGAGTATGAGGAAAAGAATGAAGAAAAGAATCTATCAAATTATGAAGTACTTGCTAACTGTTACATTCATCCTTAATTTCTATTTATAAAGCTCATACTCTTATTTTTTTACTAAATATTTGTAGAACAAAGAACCACTAAGACATTTATCCATCATACCATATGAACTGAAACCAACTATCGTTAGCATTTGAACAAACAGAAGATTTAAGCGTGATCTTCAAATCTAAATCAATCCACCTCCTAATGCCAAAGATTTTCATGAATGTTTGGAGCTATATAAATAACACAAAAAATTGTTACATTTGGTTTAGAGAATTAGTACTCACCTCATTATAATAGGCTCATAAATCAGAACATAGAAGATTAAGTCCTCATTTAAAGTGTTCAAGACCTCTTGTATGTCCAAGGTGAAAAAGAGCATGTCAGCTTTTCCACTAAACATCAGCATTAACAATGTGCAAAAATTTTGGAGTACAAACTCTACTCCATATGATAGAGTATCTGCATCCCTACAATTATCAGAGTATACATTGATATATTTGGTTTAATCTTAATTTGTAACTTCTCAAAACCAATGTCACTTCCCCGTCAACAATACAACTGAAGAAATCATAGGGCGTGATTATAGAGACAGAAGAAAATAAAAGACAAAAATAAAAAATAAAACTTGGAAAAGGAAGAAAAAATGAGTATTTCTAGTAGTGGCTTTCTACTGCAACAAATTAATGACAGATCATTCTAGTAGAAGCAAACGATGTTTGAATGATTACTCAGTCTAAACGACATTATCCATTTGAGGAAACATCCCGACGTCTCTAATCCAGCTTCTCAAGGATAATTTGATGCGCTTACAGCTTCTTCAACAAAGTCTCTCTCATTATCTTCTACATAAGGACCTTAACAGTTGAAGAAATAAAAAATAAAAAAAAAGGCTTCTATCATTTTACATGTGCTCTTACTTTGTCAAATCATGTAGTTCATAAACACTTGGCGAAATTCTTATAAACTTTATATCTTAGAATATATTAAGTATTCAGAAGTCATCTACACTTTAATTTTCTTACACCTCTGATTGTATATCAAGTGCACATAAAATCTCATTTATTTGATTAAACTCTTATTGTAGAAGTATCACACTTGTGTGTTCTAGCAAAGGAAGTTTGTTACTGTGTGTTTGATCAAATTGTAATCTTGTGTGATTATAGTGAAAATATTGTGATAGTGCAAGGGGGTTGGACTACTCTCACTTTGTGAGAGGAACTAGTATAATTTCCTTGTGTCGTCTCTTTCTCCCTTCTCTCTCTTTATGTTTAATTTAATTTTTCTACATAACTTTGTTTCAGACTCTAATAAGACCTCTGCTTTTGATCAAACTTTGAACTGTTTTTTGATGGCACTTTGAAAAGTTTTCGAAAAATTCAACACAATTCAACGGCCCCTTCTTATGTTTTTCACACCTTCGTCGATCAATTCGAGAGCCTCCTCAGTTTTAACATGAGCGACCCCAAATATCCCTTTGGATCTCCTACACCCAAGAGCAAACAACTTTTTATTTCCTTTGACTGTTGGATGAATAAAAACCACTATTCGCCAAAAGAGGTGAAATATACTCTTTCCACTCGTGCACCGTGTCCAAGTCCTGCAACAAAGTCAGCCATAATAGATGAATGTTTTTGCTATTCTTGTTGGCCAAAATGGTGAGGCCAACCGAGAGGAACAAATTACACGCCTTAATGCACATAGTCCAAGTCCTTTCCAGCTCTTCCGCCTCCTCCTCATCACCAGGATGCTTCAACTAATTACACCTACGCAGGATTCTGTCATGAGTGAGTTAGGCTAATATACCCACCCCACTGTTTATTCACCTCAGACATTGCCTCGTCCTCGCTCTGTAGCAGTTCTATACCTGTCTCGTATCCTACATCCTCGCGACCCATGAGCCTCCCAACGATGGGGATATATATGGAGAAGACACACTACATCATCTAGTGTGACAGTCATCTCCCCAACGGGCATATGAAAGTTGTCGGTCTGCCCATGCCATCTCTCTGACAAGGCGGTGATGAGGCAAGGCTGATGTTCTCGTACCCAGTCTGAAGGAGGGAGCAAGACCGGATGCATCCACCCGCTGGCAGAAACATACATGTCCCCGTCCCGGGACTATCAGCTTCTCACTCTTAAGCTTCTCCTTTTGCGAAGCAGGGGTCACCTTATGCGTCCTACGAAACTGAAATACAAAAAATTAAACTAACAAGAAACCATTAAAAATATAAACATTTGAATAACTAAAAAATTCATAACAATGTAATCATATAAAAAATAATTAAAATAAATATTAGACATTTTAACATAACAATTAAAGAGTAAAATTAAAATAAATAAACATATAAATTGATGCGTAATTAATATATTTTAACATTACAGTTAAATCATACAATTAATTCAAAATAAACAATTAAATTGATGCGTAATTAAATTGTCGTGTAATTAAATTGATGCGTCATTAAAATATTTTATCAAAAAAACTAAATCATAAAATTAAATTAAAATAAAATAAACAAATAAATTGACGCGAAATTAAATTGACGCATGATTAAAATATTTTAACATAAAAATTAAATCGTAAAATTGAATTAAAATAAACATATCAATTGGCGCGTAATTAAATAAAATTAAACAACATAACTTACCATAGCGTCCCTCCAAAGCCTACATGCCATGTGTCTACCGAAATTTGGTAGAAGCGACATGTCAGTAGTCCCCCAGGAAAACCCTACGGTCCGGCCTCCTCTTGAGCCTCCTGCTTAACATCTAAACAACAATTTCTAACTTAATTCATCATTAACAATCCTAAAAACTAACATGCAAATCAAATCTTAAAAACCTAAATATTTGAAATTTCTCCAAAAAAAAAGCCAATGCAATAGGATAATAAACACTTACTTGATTTTGGGAAAGAAAATGACTTTGATTGGCGCAAGAATGAAGAAAAACACAATTGGAGCAAGCAAAATCACACTTGGAGTTTTTGAATATCAATGGTTTATGGTTTCTATTTATAAGCTCTATAACAGGATGCAACGTGACTTAAGTTACGTTGGTATGTAACGAGCGTGAGTTAACTCAAGCTGACTCAACGTTACTTAAGTCATGTTGATGCTACCGAACTTGACTTAAGTCACGTAGGGTTAGTTTTAGAAGTTTCTATATGAATGAGAAATTTCTTTTGGGAGAAGAGCAATTTTCCTAATATAAAGGCCCAATAGCTCAAGTCCATTACTTTATTATCTAACACTTACCCTCATACATCAACAAGAAGTATTATGAGTTTGTCAAACAAAGTACGGAAAACATACCAAATATTATTAAGTTCTAACATTATCCCTCAAGATGAAGCTTTCTAAGCTTTAAGCTTGTTACTAATTAACCCATAAAAATAAATCAAATCAGTTGGTAGCATAACCAATGGAGAACAACAACTAAAGTGAGTTATCATCGTATAGAGAGCAGCAAGAGCCACCACCATCAACCAGTCAAAGAGAGAATCGTCCAAACAAAAGAATCAATAGAGAGAAGTGAAATGCTATTGGGGCTGGAAATGAGTCAAGTCGAATCGAACTTTTCAGTGCTCGACTCAATTTGATAAGAATTGATTCAGCTCGAAACTCGACTCAAGTTTAATACGAACTTTTTTTAACTCGAGTTCAGCTCATTTAAAGTTCACGAACAACTCAGTTCGCTCATTAGGTTCGACTCGTTTGATCGAATTACATATTTCAAAAGTTTTTTTTTAAATGAGCAAACATATAATATAATTATAATAAAACTATGGAGCATATCAACTACTCTAGGCACTTTACATTTCCTACTGTGCACCGTATGCCCGTATGCTATCAATACATGTTTTACTTGGTGATGCAATTCTCTTTTATATATGCATCTCCTCTCTAATGATTTAAAACTCTCTGATGTGGGACTTATTTAGTGCACATATTGGTTTAAAAACCTGCGCAATTATTAGTATTTTTTCCCCTCTCTTTTATTATAATTCTCGTTAAAATTGTTTTTCCTATCTCTTCTCTTTTATTATAATTCTGGTTAATTCTTAATCAAATTAAAAATAATTTATATAAAATATAGTACACAAATATTGGGAGAAGCTTATATATATATATATATATATATATATATATATCGATCTGGTTCATGAATCAAACGAGTCGAACCATACTTAACTCAAGTTCAACGAGCTTAATTTTCAACTCAAGTTCGGCTCGTTTGGTTCATGAACCAAGTTCAACGACTCAATTGTCGAATCAAGTCTCAAACTATTTTTGAGTTGGTTCGGTTCATTGTCAGCCTTAAATGCAATCAATCAGAAGAATTCATATGGGAGAGTGCAATCAATCAGAAGAATCAAAAGGGGGAGAAGTGCAATCAATCAGAAAAATCAAAAGGGAAGAAGAAATCAAATTGTGAGTACTCGACTCACCAAACAACCAAAGTGTGAGCACTCGACCAACCAAACAACAAAAGTGTGAGCACTCGACCCACCAAACAAACAAATTGCGAGCACCCACCAAACAAACAAAATATGAGCAATTGACCCACCAAACAAACCAAAATTGCGAGCACCCACCAAACAAACAAAATGTGAGCAATTGACCCACCAAACAAACAAACAAACCAATTGTGAGCACTATCTTACTCACCCAAAACCAAAAAAATTGAACCAAACAAAGCCAACCCACCAAACAAACAAACAAACCAATTGTGAACATTATCTTGACTCACCCAACAACCAAAAAAATTAAACCAAACGAAACCAAATCAAACTGAACCAAACTAAATCAAGACATATTGAAAAACCAAGACGAACCAAGACAAGCTGAATCAAAGCAACCAGAGACAAACAACCAATTAACCAGACAAAAACATAAAAATAAAAAAAAATAAAAAAAACACACGAAGACTCAAATAAAAATCCCACAAAACAGAATACTAGACTCACAAACAAATAAATAAAGAGACCCAAACAATAAAAACACCCAAGAATTGACATCTTTATCACAAATCCCGTCAAACAACTCTATAGCCTTGTCAACAAGGTCTTTGCATATCCATTCAACATCATATTCTAATTGGCCGAATTCCAAATCATCATGAGCAACAATCTAACACAAATTGTTTCGTCAAAAGCAAAGTGGTGCATGATTCTAGTTCTAGATATTATGAATAACGTAAACAAAGACATCACGGGAGCAACCATTATGGATGAGATCAACAAACTCTTGATCAATAAAACCAATCATAAAAGAATTATGATAAATTCATAAATTCGCCAAACAAAAATAAAATTATGAGATCACTGAACAAGAAATTAAATCAATCAGAGAGCACTCCCAATCTTTTGGGAACTCAACAGCGGAAGAGACTAGTGTTTGAAAGCAGATCAAAACATGTTCTTGATACCATGTTATTTTAACAGATACAAAATAGAGAACGAGAGAATAGGAACAACAAAGACAGCTAGGGTCTCATATAATATCAAAATCTTACCATTACAAAAGATTATAAGAGAATTCCTGTCAAAAAAAAAAAGATTATAAGAGAATATATAATAAAAGTCCAATAGCTTAAACTCAATACTTTATTATCTAACATCAATTGCCCCCAACTGTAAAACCCTAGGATATCACAATCTGACATACATACCAAGAATCCATATCCAAGTAACTCATAATTTCTCAATCTTCAAAATCAATATCTAAGAACTTTGAAATAGTAGAATGTTGATTGTGAATAATTCATGTTTTTAGAAGTGGCGAGGTGTTTCCCTTATATAAGTTTTTGAGACGAGTGAGAAAATGAAGTTAAATAATATGTTGCCAAAATAATAAGAGTGGATCGATTCACTTTGAGGAGTGAGATGATTTTCCTTTTGTTTTCAAGACATGTGAAATAATTGACATAAAAAAACATATACAAATACTTTTCTGAAAAAGAAGTGAAACGATTTAGTTTGAAGAGTGAAACAATTGACTTACTCTTTCTGACTAAGTGAAACAATTCACAAGTGAAATGGTTCACTTTCTGAAAACATGAAAATTTAAAAAACCAACCGTTGGTGAATGAATGCAAGCTAGTTTAAAACAATGCAATCTAGATAAGATTGTGAAGACAAGATCACATGAGCTACCTAGACACATAAATTCTACTTATGTTTCAACATCTAATCAAAACCATCAACAATGTATAGAAGAGAGTGGCGTCATCCATTTCATTACTTCTTACATTCTGCTCAATATCTCTTTCAATGTTTTAATCCTCGTATCATAATTCATACAACTTTGGTCATGTTTCTTACAAATCTTTAACAAACAAATGATTGTGAAAAACTTGTCAAAAAAATAATTGTGAAAAAATGGCCATGCTTGAATTTTGGTAGCCATCAAGTTGTATTGGAGAAATTTTTCATTCTTACAATTCCTTCAAGTTTACGTTCTATTTGCATCATATATAAAAAAATTGTATGCAAAAATACAAGCCACAATGGAATATTTTGATAGGTTGGTACATAGACAAACTAAAGAATTTCTTGAATGGATTGGCTGCATAGAAAGAAAAGGTAGAAGAGGTCGTGAAAGAAGAGTGAGAGAAAAGGAGAAAATAGAAAGAATGAATGAAATAAGGGAGAAAATTGTAAGAGATATTGGAAGTTTTCAATTTTTTTGGGAGTATCTCGTTAAAAACCAAGATAGAGAGAAACACAAGAGAGTATGTCGAGAATTGAGAGTCATATGAAAGAAAAAGTATCAAAACTGATGGAAAAGTAGCAATCACCTTCATACGTCTATATGTATTTGTTTTATAAATCACTAGTTTTTTTTTTTTTGAAGGAAAATCACTAGTTATTATTGTTTTACATTTACTCAACAAAAAAAAAATTATTTTTTTACATGACTTTATGAGTATAATATGTGCCAGTAGTTATTGTTATATTTTTGTGCTTATTATATTAATAATAAGACTACGTGTAATTATATTGTTTTAAATTACTTCTAACCATAATCTTATTTGAATTTTTTATTTTATAAATATCTCAACATATTTTAATTTGGCTTAAACGCACAACTTAGCTCAGTTAGTATGAACAATGCATAATATATGCAAGGTCCGGGGTTCGAATCCCGGCCACCATAAAAAAAAACGCACTTTTTACTTTTAACTTTAAAAATGTAACAATTTTAGCCCCCTATTAAAAAAAAGAAGTCACCCCTCATGTTTAGCCTCTTTTATAAAACATCAATTTTGACTAAGTCAATCCTACATGTCACGCCACATGTATTTTTCCGTAATAAAAAATAAATAAAAAAGCCACATATATAAATGAAATTAAATAAATCAAAAAGAAAAAGAAATAAGAAAGAGCATATGATCTTCATCAACTTCTCTCAAACAAATCTTCATCAACAACTCATTCTTCATCACCACCTTCAATTCACACAGAAAAGTAAAATTCAATATTGAAAATAAGAAAGAGAAAAAAGAAAGCAAAATATCTTCATCTTCAACCTCTTTATCTTCATAATCGCTCTATCTTTCAAACAACAAGAACCTTTTTCTTCTTTCTCAGTAACAACAACAACACTCATTTCTCCCACAACAACTTTAATCCAACTGTTCATCCAAACAACAACAATATTTTTTGGGTTTTTATTCATTCATTGAAAATCAACTTCTGTAATTGAAAAAAAAAAGCAAAACATTTTCTTTTCTCGGTTTTAGTTTGGGAGAAAAAGCATATCTTCCGCTACGCACTAGAAGACTCAGATCTTCTTCTACGCTCCATTGTCGGAGGATCTCCACACTGTTTCCAATTGGAGTGTGATCCATGAGATTCAAACGTGTAATTTTCACCAGCCGGAGAGCCTTGAGCAGTTAGGGCGTGTTGTTGACGAGGCCCATCTTGGTAAAAACTAGTAAAACATGAATGGGATAAGGCTTTCGAGATCTAGGATGGTGAATTTGAGCTTGAAGAATTTGAGACATGGGATGGTGAATCACTTAAATCGACTTTTCTTTGCAAAATCATCAATGGGTTGATGAGGATGTGATCGTGATAAGGAATGAATCTGGGCGACGTTGACGATTGTGCCATAGTTTGAAAGAGAAATTTGAAAGCGAGTGTGGAATTGAAAAATATTGATAACTCTTTGGATTTGATTGTTCTGGGGAAGAAGACTCACATGCTTCTCTCTTTTTATGATTTCCTTTTTTTTATTTTTTAAATTCTAGAAATACACGTGTGGATTTTCAAAAAAATTTCATTAAGAAAATACACAGCTGACAATTTTTTAAGTTATGTGGCATGACACATAGGATTAACCAGGTCAAAACTGGTATTTTGCAAAAGGGTCTAAACATAAGGGGGACATTTTTTTTTAATGGGAGGCCAAAATCACTACATTTTAAAAGTTAGGGGGTGAAAAGTGTGTTTAAACTTTTTAATTATCTCGACATATTAGTAATGTTGTAGTACATTTTTTTGTTTATATGTGTATTTAGTATAGTATAATTTTGTTTTTTAATGGCAAACAACATCTGGAAGGTTGAACCACATATCAACATCGTCTTCTTCTTCTTCTTCTTCATCGACATAATCATCTTCTTCTTCTACTTGGTCTTTGGTTGCAGGCCGTGTTGGGACTTGGATACGATCGAATAGTAATTTCTTTGGAATTTTCACCTCTCTTGCATTGCCTTGTTCTTCAAGAACCAACTTTTGATCCATTTTCTTTAAAGGTTTGACAAATACAACTTTTTCATCCCTTTCTCCACATTTTCCTTTGCATCTCCTATAAATCAAAATCAAACAAAAAGTAGTAAAATAACATTACAATCACACAAAAAATAAAATAATTCATCAAGAAAAATAAAGACATAAAACCATATAATAAACTCAGCTATCATATATATATAAAATATTTCAATTTAGATAAGCATCATAATTGAATGCTTAGATTTGTTAGACAATGCACAATAATCAATAAGCATGCAATTACATTCTGTTGATGTTTCACCAACATTTCAAATTATGTGAATTAATAAATATTCAAGTATAAATATAACACAAATGCTCTTACCGAGTATTATATTGGGGTAAGAAGGTACCTATGATTAAATGAAGTTAATCTTGTGATATGATATGTCTATTTGTAATTTCTATTGTTGGACCAATTTGGATATTATGTAACCTTTAAGAAATTGAAAACCCATAGGAAGAACTACTAACCACAAACTTATATACAAAAGTATTGTAATTCAAATTGATTTGAATAACTCTTTTGATGTGTGAGTTTGTTATAACATTTTTAGATGTTTTGATCATTGTTTGATAAAATATTTCTCTACACTTATATATGTTACTTGAAATTCATCATTCGTTATATAAATTGTAAGTCCTTGAGTTTTATGAATTGTTTTCCCTATCGAATACAAATTTATGCAATGTTGAATATAACTTCTATTTTCATAGACAAGTGTTTTGACCATGTTTAAAGTGTTAGTATTAAAATTCATATATCCATTTGTAATTAATTATTGTCATCCAAATATGAGACTTTTAGATTAATTATTTAATTAATAAATGTTAATGTCTTGAAAATTATAAATTGTAATAAATTATTATTAATTTATAGTATATTATTATCAAACACTCATTAATTGATGAATATGTGTTGGATTTTGTTTCTGAAAAAATTGTGACAAATTGGACCATTCTATTAAGCCCAATATGAGATCACTATCCTCTACATTTTTTTTCTATTTAATTGTTGTCCATTAGACGATTATCCTTACTTAAAACCCTAGACAGTAACGGGGGTAGTTTATCTCTCAAACTTCCTCTCTCAAAATTTTAAATGGTATGTTCATGATCTATCTTTAATGCATTAGATAGGCCAAATATCTTATATGATTTTTTAAGTTAGATATTTATAACAGTTTCATCCTTTAAGTATATTTTTGTTACAAATTGGTCATTTAAGTTAGAAAATATCTACACTATGATCTTATTTTCATTAAACTCAGTCAAAAAGCGTTTATGTGGAAACTTAATTTTAAGTTAGTATGCCCAAATTTATTGCTATCAAAACTAAGGTTGATAGGTATATTATTCAGTCTTGATTTAAAACGAAATTGATTGATTACTTGATATAATATTGTTGATGAAAAAAAAATTGCGTAAGTAATCATGTTTGATGTCATAAGCACTTTTGAATTTTCTACCCAACACTAAATAGTCCATAAGAACTTTTTAAAAAACTTGGTTGAAGCAATTGGTAACACCGTAAATACTATATTACTTAAAGGAAAAGAATTTAACAAAAAAAAAATATAAATGACCAACTTGTTAAAGAACTTGTTAAAGACATCTAACTTAAAGTACTACTAGAGATATTTTGCCAATTATATATGTCTTGCCTTTTAAATATAATTTGGCTATGCTGTTAAAATTCCATTATATTGATCATATGAAAGTAGAATTCTTTCTAAAATAATTAATTGACACTCTAATTGAAAACTATCGTAGTGTTGGGATTAGTGGGTGTTGTTCCTTTGTTAGAGAACTTAAAACTAGAGTCAACAAAGAATTGTGCAATACTGATTTTAAGTGAGTTTAACAGAATCTCATTGAATGGTTTTTTTCTATGAAGCCAAACAAAATTCATGTATGATGGTTGGAGTGTGTGTGTAGACAAAATACACATATTGCACCCAAAAAAAATGAGATAGAGAAAGTCATTAGAAAGATGATGCATTGTTCTGAATTAGATCAACTAATTCACTCTCTCTATATTTTCTTTTCCTTTTGCGTCTTGCTTGATATTTAAATGAATGAATTTAATGTGTCGTATAATTTTATGGTGATGCGGAGTTGATGTGTCATCAAGACAGACGATCATATGTTTATTTTACGTGACATATCTTAACATCCCATAAGAAATGTTAATATATAAACCATTTTGAATCATTGTGTTACAATTTTATAAATATGTTTATAAATTCATAAATTGAAGAATTATTATTTTCTTGATTTAAATTGGTTAATTGCAACTTTAAAGTCGGGGTCTTGTCAGATGACTACCGTGATTGATACAAAGTAGAGATCACATTCATATCTTAAAAAACACATGAATATCGCTATTAGTTGGTTTTGTGTATAAATGTCTAATTAATATCCCCTAATTTTTAAAATGTATGCAATTATATCATTTATACAATTTAAAATCATAGAGATTGGGCTCCCTATCTTTTTTAATAAATGTAGAGAATCCTAACTTGTCAATATCGTAAGTCTTGAAAACATTATCTACTAAGATTTAAATGATGACAAAAGAAACATTATTGCCTTGACTTTTACATATTATGACTATGATAAAAATATAAATTATACACATAATAAGTTTAATGTTACGTTCAATTTTTTTTATTAAATCAAGGTATTCTTTAAACTTCAAACTCTAATCCTTCAAGATAACTAATATCCGTTTAAGAAGTTAAGCTCACCCAACAAAGGTATGTGCTTTATAATGAGTATGATAAATTATTTTGTAAGAACTTATCGTAGGAAATATTAAGTTTAGCTCTTTCAAATGATTTTTTTAAATACATATTACGTGTAAAAGCAGAATAAATAATTAATCTACATAATCATATATTGCATTTATTTATTAAAGTAGCTTATTATTATTATTATTATTATTATTATTATGTATTGATGTTGTTCTTTAATATCTTCTATTAGAACGTGAAAGGCTGCATAAATATAAATCAAAATGTAAAAACAAAGACAAAAATTATATATATACTTACAAGTTGAACTCACAAACATTATCAACACACTTCAAATCAAGAGGTGTAAATGTCTTGAGACAATCATCGTCAGAAACACAATAAATTGCAACTACGTTGAGAAATAAGAAAGAAAGATGTCATAAGATGCGATATAATATTGTGTAAAAGATAAATTAAAAATTTAAAAATAGTGTGAAAAACAACATACTTTTATTGGTTACAACACGAGATGGGAAGAGAAAGATGATCAAAGAATAAACAAACATACCAACTAGAGACATATTCTTCTATCTTTGCATGTAATATATAGAATTTATTTGATCACTTTATAAGTAAAAATTTCATGCTTTGTTAACTTCAATTATGAATTTTTTATCCCTTAGGAGTTTCAAGAAGCCATTTATTAAAGTTAATTAATATTATTTTTTCGCTAAATTAAGAGCATAAACACACAACACATTTTGGCCTTTCGTAATAGATAGAAGAAAAATTCTTGAAGAGATAAATCATAATAAATTAAGAAAACAACTAATTGTATAAATAACACATAGAAGATGTGACATTATATTTATTTATAATTTAAAAAGTACAATTGAATGATTTTTAGGCTATATTGTTAGACCAATATTGGTTAAAGACTAGAAGCGCTTAACAAACATACGAGAACAATAAAGATAATCTAATATACATTTAAGTGTTTATGAAATTTTAAGTAAATGAAGTTCTGCCTATGGACCAAGTCACCACTCTGGACCTAGAAATGAATATTTGTGTCATAGATAAAGACAAGGCTCTGCATCAAGAGCAAGGTCAAGCTTTGTGGAAGTCAATGCTTTGTGGTTCAAGCCTATGAACTAAGATCATCTGTACTAAATGCTTGACTTAAGTGCATGTCATTGATGCATGCAAGGACTTTATGCTAAGAAAGAAAACTTTGTCCTGTCTTGTGCAATTGAGTAAAATTCATTATGAGCATCATTAATGGAAATGAATGGCTGATTTGATGACTACATTTAATCAAGATTATCTCAATATTCAGCCAGACATTCAAACACAAGGGTTTCTTCAGTATTAATTATCAAGCTTCACCTCTATTTGAAGGACCATTTTTTACTGGAGAAGGTAACGAACTTGTGAATACATACAATATACTGCATTTTATCTATACTGTGTTTACATTGTATATCTTTTCTTAAAAGTTGAGGGGGGTATTTGCCTATTTTTATAATCACATAGATTTTAAACAAAAAAAAAAGCAATTTTTTTTTTTAAAAAAAAAGGGTCAATTAGCCCCCTATGACGTGGCATAACTTTCAGTCCACGTGGAGGTGACACGTATATAGTTAACTGACATGTCACATGGTGTAACAGCCAAAACAGACGAAGGGGGTAATTGACTAATGTTTAACAATTTCAAGGGGTTTTTTGAAGTTTTG
>Ga0315914_1001612_pt1 | contig 34010 bp, 24 predicted proteins | sample MpolenodulesMG_FD_203920 | JGI IMG/M metagenome (GOLD analysis project Ga0315914, IMG submission 203920) | Medicago polymorpha root nodule microbial communities from Los Angeles, California, United States - elongated nodules | ecosystem: Host-associated > Plants > Roots > Nodule | place: USA...
GAAAAAGCATAATCCTGTGTGATTTGTGACTAAAGATATCATGTACACTTTTTTCATCTAACGGTCAATTTAAATGGTACACCGGTGAGGGACTTAATAGAGCCCTCACCTTAGAATCCACCGTAATTGCTCTAAAATTTCTTTCGGGAAAAAAAAAATTGCTCTAAAATCATACATTTCCTTATTTGCAATGTTTGTAAGTTAACGGCACCCTAACATCATCGTGTGACTCTAGAATAGGCTCATGATTTGGGATTTGATAGTCAACAAGTTACATTTTTATAGTTTAGTAGTTCATGAGTAATGATGTTTTTACAACTATTTTTTTATATTGTTTTCCTTTCCATTTCTTTTGGAACTAAAATAATAGAGATATAAAGGGAAAATAAGAGCATAATTAAAGTAAAAGAGATAACTATCTCTAAAATTGTTTTAAATTTTTAGGAAGATACACTATCCGGTTAGTATTATAAGGAAAAATCATCATTATAAATTTATTCATTAAATGATGTATATAACATATAACAAAGATCATATGCATCATTAATTAAATGAATCTAAAATGTAGAGTTTTGTTTATAATAATGATACCGCATGATGTATAACTTTTAGTGGTAAAATATCTTACATAACCCTTTCATGTGAAATCGCTTCAAGAGGATTCTAATTCAAGAATATTGTAAAGTATTTCAATTAATACCATGAAAGAATGTAACATAAAAGTCATTTTTATTTATTGTTTAATAGTATATTATGATGTGTTGTTTTAAAATAACATCGTGTATCCACCAATTTTAAGTTGTTTTAAATAAAAACTAGACCTATATATTCTTTTTATCATTATTATAAGACATGTTGTGAACTTAACTCAGTTAGTAGAAACAATACATAATATATGTAAGGTCTGTGGTTCGAACTTCGAATACCAAATTTTTTTAGGGGTTAATACCCCTTACTGGGAAATTATTTTTGTTTTCAATTTTTTTTAATTAAAAAAAGATGCCACTTGGATAATTACTTTTCATTTTAATTATTATTTCAAAATTAAATAAAAAATTATTTATTTATAAATAAATAATCCAATTAAAGTTTCATCTTCTTCTCATCCTTCTTCTTCTTCTCATCGACATCCTTCTTCTTCTCATCAACATTCTTGTTCTTCATACTCCTTCAACCAGATTCTTCAAACACAAACTCGATTTGCCTTTCCTTCACCATTTCAATCGATTTCGTTTTCAAACACAAACTCGTTATCCAATTATTGTTTCTGTATTTGTTAGGGTTAGCTTCAGATTCAAATGGGTGGGAGTGAGATCTCGTGTGTTGGCAACTCAAATGGAGGAAATCCTCCACTTCTAGTTTGTGGGTGTAATGCAGTTATGAAGTTGTGGTTATCAAACAATGATGAGAACCCTAGGAGAAAATTTTGGAAATGTCGGTATTCGAACACGATTGTGCAAAGTTGCGAACTTTTCATATGGGATAATGAATTGGACAAGTTTTTTTGCCAAAAACGGCTACCCCCAGAACAAGATTGACAACGGTTACCTGAAGAAGATTGAAAGTGGCTGCAATGGGTGTGAGATGACGACGGAGTTTTTGAAGAAATTTGGGAAAGATTTTGGGAAAGAATGCGGACAAGAAATAGGCCAGGTGCTTGAGTCGAAGAAGGTAATGAAGTTGAAGAAGAAATATGAGCTGAGAAGAAGAAGAACAACTGGTTGTTCATGGCATTGTTAATGTCCTGGGTTTTCTTTGCAGTTGCTTTCAAACTAGCTTAATATCTATATGTTGGTTCCAGTGTTTTATTATTCAGAGGTTGTATTTTGGTTCAATTGTTGGAACAAATTTGATGTCTATGTACTGCCTTACTAAACTTGTGTTTTGTATGATGCTTTACTGAATTATGTATCACTGATTATGATTGAACTGATTATGTATTTTGTCTACGTAATGCCTTAAATTTCTCCATTTGTATGATGGTTTGTAATTTGTTAGTTATATATGAATTGGAAGAAAAATGTCATTTCTAATTCAACTTGTTCCAAATAAACAGAACAAACATAGTTATAGCATAATAAAGCACATTATGTGCATATGTCTCATTACAAATTAAAGCACATCAAGTGCATGTAATGTAGCATAAAACAGAAATTAAAATGCAAGCATCTAGTTCCAAAACATAGTGCACACCAAGGGCATATGACATACCAAAAAACAACTACATGGTAGCACATCTAGTGCATAAGTCAGACCAAAAAAGTACATCAAAAAGAAAACCATGATCAATACAACTACTGTGTAGATCTTGTAGATGGTTCTTCCCAAGGCTTCATCAAGTTAAGGCAGGCACCAAGTCTGGCAACAACAGGTACTTTAGCAAGAGCATCAACAACACTCTCTTGGGTCATAACACCAGCTTCTTCCTCATTATCAATTGTCATAGGTTGATCAGCATAACATCCAGGTCCATCAATATTCTTAAGCCTCCTCATTGTCTTCAATCTCTCACTGCATCTTTTCTTCAAGGGGGAGATTTCAATGTGGTAGCAGGTTTTGACTTTGGGTTAGGAACTGACATACCCTTTGACACAGTTGGAACTGACATAGCAGCAGACTTTGGCTTTGGAACTGACATACCCTTAAGTCTCTAATCAATGTTCCTCCTCCAAACTTCTTTTTAAAATTAGCATGTAAATGCCTTAAGCACAACCTATGGTCAATGGTCTGAGCTTTTTCTTCAAGCACTTGAATGAGTCCCTGTAATACACAAAATGCATATATAACAACAAGCATATATAACATACAAGAAAAGAAGCAAACTCACAAATCTACATTAAATTCATCACATATCTACTCTATTACAACATAAAGCATACAAGAAAAGAAGCATACTCACAGACCTACTATATTGAAGCATAGATCTAGAAATTAATACCTTTTGTTGGTATGAGATAAAGACATATCTTTTGTCTTGTCCTCCCATGTGTCTGAGTCTTGCCCACTAATCATAGTTTCCATCCCACCCCTATAAAACATTGTGTCTTCTTTTACAAACTCACCACATGGTGAAAAACAACATTGGATAGTCCCATACCTGTAAATGAGAAGAGCATATACGTATATGAATGTTTGTTCAAAAACCCTAAAAAAACAAGAATAAAAGCTAACAAACTAAGAAAGATGTATGAACCATGAACGTTTTTCCGAAAATCAAAAGCGTGGGAAGAAACGTACCTTCAATCGTCACCGTTCGTTTTCCCTTTCGAAGTGATTCGTGACCGTCGATTTAAGGATGGAAACGAATCTTGACCGTTGATTTCCAAACCAAAATCGAAAGTATGAAACTTGGTTTTCTTTCTTCAATCGACTTCCAATCGTTGCCACGCCTTCTTCTCTGATTAACGTTTTTGGGTTTTGCAGTTTTTGGAAGAACAAGAGAGAATGAGAAGAAGATGGAATTTGAAGGGACTAGAACTGAACCTAGGGTTTTGACATCAAATTTATATTTTCAAATTTTAACTATATAAAAATTAAAATGAAAAGTAATTATCCAAGTGGCATCTTTTTTTAATTAAAAAAAAATTGAAAACAAAATTTTTTTCCCAGTAAGCAAGACACGTCAACAGATTCTGCTAACAAGTTCAAGTGAGGGACCAAAGTGAAAGAATCTTAAATGACGGAGACAAAATCTAAACTTTTTTTTTACAGGGACTAAAACCGGAACTCGCTCATATTACAAGGACTAAAAGGGGTATTAACCCAAAAAATTATTTATTATAAGACCTTTTTTTCTTTCGGGGGTGTAGTTAGTATTATGTGTTAACATCATCGAAAAGAGTGTTAATTATTTGGGCTTGACTCAAAGCCCGGTCAAGTTTTTGCCACGTAACACATTGTGCGCTTGTGTGTTACCTCTCTTCTCTTCATCTCATAGTTTCGTTTCGTGTTCTTCTCAGATCAACCTTCTTCAGGTATCTCTCTCTTTGAAAAAACTCATAAATCGATTTGAAAAATAATACCAAGTATTTCAAAAATTAAAATTAAGTTTTCATGTAATAATAATCTCGAATCCTTTCTTCTGATTATCGATTCAATTCAAACTGAATCAAACTTCTTTCTTCATTTTTGCAGAAATGGCCGCATTCTTAGCTCGGAAATCTCTTCTTGCTCTTCGTACCCGCCAGCTTGTAAGATTCCTCTTATTATTTTCTACTCAATTTTATTTATGTAGCAGAGACGATGATATTGCGTTGGATGTGTCGCAAGACTCAACATAATAGGATTAGAAATTGCAACATCAGAGACAGATTTAGGGGTAGCACCTATCGTAGAAATGATGGTAGAAACTCGGCTTAGGTGGTTTGGGCATGTAGAGAGAAGACCTGTAGATTCTATAGTCAGGGGAGGCAGATTTAGACCTAGAAAAACTATAAAGAACGGTCTAGAGATTAATGATTTGGATAGAGATATGATATTTGATACAACATTCCATAGTGGGATATGGCTCGGTTGTTGTTGTTGTTGTAACTGGAAATGAAAGAAGCACTGAAAAACTCTTAACAAGTTGTGATTTACTATATTGTATTTACTCTTTCTTGTATTTTAATATATGACTTTTCTATCTTTTTACTATACATTATTGATTGTTATTTGTGATGTTCTTAATATTTTTATTGGTATAAGATTAAGAGGTTCTTGTAAATATGGAGGTTTTGTGTGTATAGGATGAAAATAAATGTTTAGTTTAATACTGTTCCTTATTGTTGTTATGCTTGTTTAGGCTGTGGCAGGTCAAGGGCTGCACAACCCTCAAAATTATGGCATGCGATTGAGTTCACACCTCTACTCTACCAAATTAGGTCTGTCGTTTCTCTTACAATTTTTTGTCCGCATAATAATTATAAAATAGTTAGTAAACAAAATGATTGTTTTTTAGCTTCTGCACCAAATCATTCACAGCATTTACAATGAGGATGATGTTTCTTTTTTGGTTCTGTCATGTTGTACAATCATTGAGCTACCAAGAATATGATAATGGGGTGGGTTTGGATGCAATGTTTGAAGAAAACAAAAATTTCCTAGACATTTCAGTTAGTTTAGCTGTAGAAAATGAGAGGAAAGTGCACAGGTTCTAACACCACAATGTGCTCCACTCACTTTCCGCATTACCATGTGAATCGCAGCCGGACATGTGTGTCTCCGCTGGGTTCACTGCAGCTCCCCAAGACCCCATCAATAAAAAACATCTAATTAATTGAGTCGAGGGAATAACTTGTCAAACATTTGAATAGCTTTATCATTTGTGACTGTCAATTGACATATACTGGATCTCCATTTACTTTCTCGTGCTTGCATTTTATTATGTATGCCCCCTTGATGAATATCTATTTTTTTTATCTATATTAAAACCGCAGAGGACGAAGAAAGGGAGAAACTTGCGAAGGAAATTTCAAAGGACTGGAGTACAGGTATTTATTTAGGAGCCCTTCATTTTCAATTTGATTCTTCCTCTTTTATATAAAGTAATTAAATAACCGTGGATGCTTTGGATTCCAGTTTTTGAGCGTAGCATCAACACACTTTTTCTCACTGAGCTTGTTCGAGGTCTGATGCTGACGCTGAAATATTTCTTCGATAAAAATGTTACCGTAAGTGTCTTTTATAACTGTTGGCTGGTCAAGAGTGCTGCAACTTATACTTACGTGCATGACCTCATTTAATCAGATCAATTATCCGTTTGAGAAAGGCCCATTGAGTCCTCGTTTCCGTGGTGAACATGCACTCAGAAGATATCCAACAGGAGAGGAACGTTGCATTGCTTGCAAACTTTGTGAAGCTGTAAGGATTTAGTTGTTTATCCAATATTTTCAGTTTAACAATGATATTAGAGAGTACTCATGCTACCAAATGGCACCGCATTTTCCTGTTGCTTCAATGTTTTGTACATACTGATTGTATGTAGATGTTAATGTTAACAAATGTAGCCTGTAGTTGGTTAATGTAGAATCAAATGTACAGGTGTTTTTTTATAGAACAAGACATAAAGCTTTGGTAGGTTTGTGAATCTGTAACATATCTATAGTTGAACTAGATTTGGGAAAATGTGCTTGCAATCCCTAAGAATTAGAAATCTGTCTAATTTAGATATTCCAAATAAGATTGTCAAACTCTCTCATTCTTAGAGGTTGTGATTTGTATATTTTTTTTCCTATACAGTTATAATCATGACAGTCAGAATCTAGATTTTACGCATAATCGGTAAAGGGAAGCAATATCGTATAATTGTAACATTAATCATAATATTATGCAAAATTCAGAAATCTAAAAAATATGCATATAAAATAGCATAAGTAGGAAAAAGGAAATGCCAAAACAGATGAAAGTGGAAGTAGGAATGTAAGAGGAAAATATGGAAGCAGGAGAAAGGATCACAGGAAATTATGAAAGTAGGGAAAGAGAAACGATTAAGAGAGGCATAGTGGAGAAGTTACTTGTCTTTTCCACTCTTATAGGCAAATGGTTGCAGGGTGGGGAAAGAAACGGTGTGGTAAGAATTCTTTGGAAAGAAGTGTCACTTACTGCATGTTAATGTGCACTTCACGTGGCCACTTAAAAAATCCAATTTCCTATAATAAGAAAATTTAATTTCTAAATGGGCCTTCTTCTGACCCACAAAGTGAAACAGGTTATCTTCTATCCCAAGTCCCTGAAACCCGTTTTCTAACTCGCGCCTCTGAAACTGTTCTTCTTTGGCCCACTATTGAAACCAATCCCCAACTTTAGAGGGCCCCGTGGCGAGTTCCACTGTTGCGACCAGAATCGATTGGATGAACGTAGTGTTATGATTTTACGATTAACATGTGCGATTGTACATGATTAACAGAAATACGATTCTGGGTGTACTCATAATTGTTGAGGGGTTTGTTAATCGTGAAATCGTACATTTTTACGACTCAAAATACAATTTTGACTACCATGGTTATAATAGCAGTTTGTTTTAATATGGACTTTGAAATGTTTTCTTTATAGTTGGCACCGCTGCAACATTATCCCTCTGGTGTGGCAACGTAGGATAAACAAGCAGATCTACTAAAGAGTATGGATAAACAAAGCTATTAGGCATGTCTCTATGGATAACAATTCAGTCTCAAAATATAGGCTGAGTGAGCCTATGTATCTGTCCTGACTCCTGATAACCTGAATCATTGATATCTAGTTAATGCAAGTGAATGCCAATTTTATATTCAAACTCTCTACTTACTAGCATTTTCCTCTTGCTTCATTGTTTTGTTGTATATACTGATTGTATGTAGATGTTAACAAATGTAGCCTGTATTCTCTCAAAAAAAAAACGTAGCCTGTAGTTGGTTAATGTAGAATCAAATGTATAGGTGTTTTTTATAGTACAAGACATAAAGCTTTGGTAGGGTTTTGAATGTAACATATCTTTACTTGAACTAGATTTAAAAAAATGTACTTGCAATCCCTAAGAATTAGAAATCCGTCTAATTTAGATATTCCAAATAAGGTTGTCAAACTCTCTCACTCTTAGAGGTTGTATATTTTTTTTCCTATACAGTTATAATAGCAGTTTGTTTTAATATGGACTTTGAAACGTTTTCTTCATAACTGGTATCACCGCAACATTATCCCTCTGGTGTAGCCACATAGGACAAACAAGCAGATCTATTAAAGAGTAAGGATAAACAATTGTATTAAGTGTGTGTTTCTAGGTAACAATTCAGTCTCAAAGTATAGGCTGTGGCTTGTGAGTGAGCTTATGTATCTGTCCTAATAACCTGAAATATTGAAATCTAGTTAATGCAAGTGAATGCTTACTTTATATTCAAACTTTCCATTTACCAGCATTTTCCTGTTGCTTCATTGTTTTGTATATACTGATTGTATGTAGATGTTAACAAATGTTGCTTGTAGTTGGTTAATGTACAAACAAATATACAGGTGTTTTCAAAGTACAAGATATAAACCTTTGGTAGGTTTATGAATCTGACATATCTTTAGTTGAACCGGACATAGGAAACTTTGCTTGCATTCCCTAAGAATTAGAAATTTGTCTAATTTAGATATCCCAAATAAGGTTGTCAGACTCTCATCCTTGGAGGTTGTATTTGGTATATTTTCTCATACGACTATAATAGCAGTTGGTTTTAATATGGACTTTGAAATCTTTTCTTTATAACTGGTACTACTGCACATTATTCATCCGGTGTAGCCACATAGGACAAACAAGCAGATCTTGTAAACAGTAGGGATAAACAAATCTATTGGGCGTGTGTCACTGGATAACAATTCAGTCTCAATAATTGCTTTATACATATCCATTATTCCAATATTTCATTTCCATGTATTATTTCCACTTCTCCATAATTGCTTTATTTCTCACCCTCCTTTCAGTAGAATCATCTGCTGTGTCATTATTAATTTGTCCAAATAATTTTTTTTTGATCAGATATGTCCTGCTCAAGCAATAACAATTGAGGCTGAGGAGCGTGAAGATGGCAGCCGTAGGACAACTCGGTCAGTGACCTACCTTGTGTGTCTTCCCTTCTCCCTCCTTGCATTACTCAATTCTGCTCTAATTTGTCAAATCTTGCAGGTATGATATTGACATGACCAAGTGCATCTATTGTGGATTTTGTCAAGAGGCGTGCCCAGTTGATGCTATTGTTGAAGGGCCAAACTTTGAATTTTCTACAGAGACTCATGAGGTTCCTTTTCATTTCCTTTATATTGAACGATATGAGTATCTTTAATGCTTGCCATAATTGTTTATATATTTTTTTGGTAATTGATTTTAAGTATTTGTTTCTTTGATTATTTGTTTATTCCTGATTATATGTTTTAACCATTAAAGGAGCTTTTATACGACAAAGAGAAGCTGCTTGAAAATGGTGATAGATGGGAAACTGAAATTGCAGAGAACCTGAGATCTGAAAGCCTTTATCGCTGATAATATCGTTGGATCTCTGCTTATTCAGTTTTATTATGCACTGATAAATAAAATGATCAGTGAATGGTCTTGAAAATTTGTATGGATTAATGGTTGTTCCTCAAATTTTATTTTTTGGTGGGCCATTGTTGTATTTCCGGCATGTATGCAATTGTGATTTCTTTTTTGCTCTTGAAATCTTGACCGAATGAGTAAATAATTGTAAGAATTCAACAAATAAATGTCGTTACATTGTAGCGAACTTGTAGCCTTGAACTATATAGCTTTGCATAATGGAACGCTTTGATGATGACCCTGATACATGCCTTTATAATTTCTAGTAATCAGAACGCTTGTATGATATCAGAAAGCGTTTTTCGAAGTTATGTCATGCCAAGAAGGAAGAATGAAGCTAATTTTTGAAAACTTCTATTAACTGATGTTTGTGATTATTTACTCTCTACACACGTATTCAAATATTTTTTTTGCCTATTTATATAAGGAATCCAAAAATAAATATTGTGACAATATAATTTTATTTTTTTATTAAGAATATTTGGAAGTGAATGTGATTTGTTTGTATTTCTTGCGTTGTGGTGATATTGCTCGGTTATAATTTCCTACTTTTTGAGGACGATATTAATGCAAACGCGTAGACAAACAACAACTCACACCGACGACTTCAGGTCTTTCAAGTCCTGACCGATGTTAAATCATCATCATTATTTTTATGACTTTTTATTGTTAACCGAGGATAATACTTTTGTTTTTAGGTCATGTTAATATTATGTCTTTAGGCTATGTTTGAATTGATGGAGAGTGATGGAATGGAATGGGGTGTGATATATTCACATCCTATTGTTTGGTTGTGTAAAAAATTAATGGAATGGAATGGAGTGTGATGGAACTCTTTCCATCCCATACACTCATTTAATCAATTTTTCATTCCCTCCAAATTGGGAGGTATCCAATAGAATGAAACACTCTAATAATAAAATTACAACTTGATCCTTATTTTTCATTCCCAGTTTTAGCGTGCACCATTCCCTCTATATTTTCTTTCACTTCTTATTTCAACCTGCTCTCATCTTCTGTTGTCTCTTCATTGTTTATCTCTACCACTTCTTTTTTGCAACTCTTCCAACAAGCTAACTCATATTTCTTCATCTTCATATTTGATGCTTCTTATAATTTTTTAACCAAGATTTCTATTGTTATTTCTTGTTATCTATGAACCCAAATTTCTTCTTCTTTTCCCAAATTAATTGTGATGTTTCTTCTTTTTTTCCCATCTTATTCATGTTTGATGTCTTTCTTCTAATTTTCGAACCCTCTATTATGGGTGGTTAGTGCTAGCTTTACCAATAAATTTTGCTTGTAGCAGATTTCAATTAGCTTGTAGCAGACATGGTACAGTGTGATATTGCTCATGTTGTGTACTTCTTTTGAGTAGCTTGGTATATAAAGGATTCAAGTCCGTGAAGACTATTGAATTTTTTTTAATGAAATTGCATGTGTTGGTGCTACTCACAAATGATGCTAAAATAACAACATATTGATTGAATTGAGTAGAGAGTTGAACTTTTTTTATTTAAGGGTAAAATGGGGATAACAAAGTTAAACTCGTTCCGTTCCGTTAACTTTCCAAACAATGGAATGGAAAATTAGTTCCGTTCCATCATAAAATATCCAAACAATGGAATGAAATCTTTATTTCGTTCCATTCCGTTCCGTTCCACTCCGTTCCACTCCGTTCCGTTGATTTTCACTTATCCAAACAGAGCCTTAGAGAACATGTTAGAGTTTTTATAAAAACATAAATATTTATCGAAAAAATTAAACTTCAGTCATTTGTGAATGTCAATTTTTATTGTACAGATTCTATTTTTGTTTGCTATTTAACATACGTTTGTAGAGCACATGTTAGCTTTTTTAACACTTTGTTTGGTTGAGGTGAAAAAGAGGAGAGATGTTGGTGAGAGAGAAGTTGAAGAGAGATTATAAAAATGCGGGCCCCACTGATTTTTTGTTTCTTCACTCATATGCGAAGAAATACCGAAGAAGCTCGTTTTGCTATTCTATTTCCTATATTACCCTTGTTCTTGTCCTATTTATTCATGCTTTTTTTTTTCTCTCATCTTGTTGCTCTAGTATTGCCTTATTGAACCACCGCCATGTTTTGTTTTTCATTCTGTTGCTATTTTTTATTCATGTTTTCAGGATGGACCTGTGCTGAGAATAGTTTTCTGGGGGGTTTGTTTATTAATTGTGATTGTAAAATTCAAGTTTAAAGGGAATTAAATTATTACTAGTGTGGGAGAAAATAGATTAAGATGGGTGGGTCGGTTAGCAGAAATCATTATCGAGGGAGATTAAAAAAAGGGAAACATTTGTACCAAAAAAAAAAAAAGGGAAAGATGTTGAGTTCTAAAATAAAATTTAAATATTAAATTAGCCAAACTAATTACTCTCCCCGTCTCATTATAAATGAACATTTTATTCATTTCATACATTAAAAAAAATGTATAAGTGAAAGAAAGAGATAAATGGTTTTGAGTGTTTTGTTAAATATTGCTGCATTCTTCTTTATCATAAATGTAAAGTAAAATATATTGTATTGAGAGTGGTGAAAGTAGTATTAATTAGAGTTACTCCATCCGTTCCTAATTATAAGCAAATTTAGCATTTTAGATTCATTCAATTAATGGTGTATGTAGTTCATAATATGGACCACATACATCATTAATTGAATGAACCTAAAATGTCAAATTTGCTTATAATTACGAATTGAGGGAGTATAATTGGAAAAAGTAATTAATATTGTATTGGAAAGTGAAATAGGTCAATTTTTTAGGACAATATTTTTTTTGCAAATGACTCATTTATTATGGCACAGATGGAATAATATTTTCTTTTGCTAAGTCAAATTAATTGTTTTTAATCAAGCATTAAATTAATTATTAATATAATAATTAGTTAAATTAATCTTTTTTTTATCAAAAAACTTAATTTAATTATTTAAACTACTCAAGATGTAACCCAAAAAACAAAATCAATCAAGAATTAATTATTTTTTTATCAGAAGGGTATTTTTATACTTTGAGTATAATCAACATTTCTCTTTTATCTATTTCTTTTCTCTTCTTCTTATATTAAATAACCCATCAAATCTACTGTATTGCTCACGTCTTTCTCTCTTCACATACTCTCTTTTCAACTTCTCTCTTTATAATTTTTCTTTTAAATTAAACACACACTAAAATAAAATCTAAAATACAATCTCATCTATTAATGTTATTGTAAGAAGCTTGGTTACGGAAACCTACCAAAAAAGACTAGTCTACGTTGAGCCACATAGATACTATTACTCCCTCCCACTAGACAAGATATTTATACTTTATTATTTATTATTTACATGAGAAATGATATTTATACAATTATTTTTAACAATTTTTTCTCATATACTCATATTATATTTTTAATTTCTCTTTATTATTTTGGTTTTTGTACCAATAAATATCTGCAGTTTTGTTTTTAGTCCTTACAAAATTTTCCTTATTAAATTAAAATTTGTTTAATTATGCTCAAACTTCTAAATTTTTGAAAGATTTTGAGCTAACTTATTGCGGCGGAACGTTTGATAATGTTTTAAACAAGTATGTAAAAAATCATTTAAAAAATTAAAATTTTAAGTATTTTTAGTCCTTATAAAATTTCTTCATCAACATTTTTAGTCCATATCAAAAATTTCCATCAACGTTTTTGATCTTTAAAATGCTTAAGAAAATGTCACAAAGATTAAAAAATATGATTTTATTTTATAAGGACTAAAAACAAAACTTGTGAATATTTATAGGGACTAAAAACTTAATTAAGATGTTTGTTTTGTTCTAAAAATTAGAGACAACATGCTATCTTTGTTATTTATGTGGACAATTTTGTTGCAACCTGTAAACACAGGGACGGCATATTGATGATAAAACTGGATTTTCACTATATTTTTTTAAAGAGGTAATTAGAATTGTATCCCTTCCTTACTACTTTTCCTACATTCACATTTCACAATCACAGCCACTCTAACTCTGCAAACTTCTCAATCTTCTAACTGCCTTGTGTGTTACCTTTTTTGAAGGATGGCTGAACAAATTCCATACGGTGTTGCTACAAGTCTCTTTAACAGGTGTGTGACACTTCATTTTCTTTTTGTTCAAGTAAAATAGTTTAACCAACGAACATAGATATAATACAAGCTTGTTTGCTGAATATTTTCTTTTCATAGGCTGGCTTCTGCAGCCTTTCGTGAATTTGGACGGATTTATGGAGTTATGGATGAATTGGAAAGACTTAAGAACACTGTTGAATCCATCAAAGCTGTGCTCCTTGATGCTGAAGACAAACAAGAGCAAAGTCATGCTGTACAAAACTGGGTTAGAAGGCTCAAAGATGTGCTTCTTCCTGCTGATGATTTGATAGATGAATTTCTTATTGAAGATATGATACACAAAAGGGATAAAGCTGATAAGAACAAAGTGACAAAGGTATTTCATTCCTTATCTCTAAGCAGAGCTGCTTTTCGCCGTAAAATGGCTCTTGAGATTGAAAAAATACAAAAAAGTTTTAATGATGTTGTGAAAGATATGTCTGTGTTGAATCTTAACTCCAATGTTGTGGTGGTTGAGAAAACTAATGATGTAAGGAGGGAAACTAGTTCTTTTGTGTTAGAATCTGAGATCATTGGAAGAGAAGATGATAAAAAGAAGATTATAAGCTTGTTGAGGCAATCACATGACCATCAGAATGTCTCCTTGGTTGCTATTGTTGGTATTGGTGGTTTGGGAAAGACAGCTCTTGCTCAACTGGTATACAACGATGGTGAAGTGCAAAATTTGTTTGAAAAGCATATGTGGGTATGCATCTCTGATAACTTTGATGTCAAAACTATTCTGAAGAACATGGTTGCGTTATTAACCAAAGACAGTGTTGTAAATAAGACATTAGAAGAGTTGCAAAATATGCTTCAAGATAATTTAACTGGTAAGAGATACTTGTTACTTCTCGACGACGTTTGGAATGAGAGTTTTGAAAAGTGGGGTCAATTGAGGACTTATTTAATGTGTGGTGCTCAAGGCAGTAAGGTTGTAGTGACAACTCGTAGTAAAATTGTGGCACAGATAATGGGTGTAAGTGACCACTATGTTTTAAGTGGTTTAACTTCAGAACAATCATGGGGTTTATTAAAGAATATTACCTTTGTGGATGATGTCGTTGGAGTGAACGAAACTCTTGAATCAATTGGCAAGAAGATAGCAGAAAAGTGCAAAGGAGTTCCATTAGCAATTAGATCATTGGGAGGCATATTACGAAGTAAAAGGGAAGAAAGGGAGTGGATTGATGTCTTACAAGGTGACTTTTGGAAATTGTGCGAGGATAAAGATAGCATCTTGCCGGTCTTAAAATTGAGTTACCATAATTTGTCGCCTCAACAAAGGCAGTGTTTTACTTATTGCTCTATGTTTCCTAAGGATTGGATATTTTGGAAGGATGAGTTAATTCAAATGTGGATGGCACAAGGTTATCTTGACTGTCCAGTTGAAGACAAATGCATGGAAGATGTCGGCAATCAATTGGTAAATATTCTCTTGACGAAATCATTCTTTCAATATGCAAATTTGAAATATGGTGATGTATCTGGTTTTAAAATGCATGATTTAATGCACGATCTTGCAACACAACTATCTGGCAATGATTGTTGTTACTTGGATAGTAAGGAAAAAAGATGTCTAGGAAGACCTGTGCATGTATCAGTAGAATGTGATGCCTTGTGTTTGTTGGAATCGTTGGATTCAAGTAGGTTGCGGACTTTGATTGTGTTTGATTCCAATGACAATAAAGTGGAACTCTCGGTTATTTCAAATTTCAAATACTTACGTGTCTTGAAGCTGATGGGCGGTCATAGGAAGCTAGTTGGTTCCATTGAAAAATTGAAGCATTTAAGGTATCTTCACTTATCAAATTGTGATTTACAAGAAAGTCTTTACAAATCTTTCAGCAATCTTGTTTGTTTACAGACAATAAAATTGTCATGGAATGAAAACGATGTACTTTCTACAAAAGTTGTTTCAAAATTAATCAATTTGAGACATCTTGACATAGAGTATGCGAAATTCAGAGACAAGACACCATCTGGATCTAGAAAATTGAGCATACAACAGCACAAGGGTCTGACTTTGTCCAATTGGCTTTCTCCACTCACAAATATAATTGAAATATTTCTTTGGGGTTGTGAAGGTCTACGATATCTCCCACCGTTGGAACGTCTTCCATTCCTTAAGTCACTTAAGTTACTTCTCCTTCATGAATTGGAGTACATATATTACAAAGAGCCTATTCTTCATGAATCATTCTTCCCATCTTTGGAGATGCTAAAATTGTTAATTTGTAAGAAGCTGAAGGGATGGAGGAGGATGGGAGATGATTTGAATGATATTAACTCTTCACATCATCTTTTGTTGCCTCAGTTTCCTTGTCTTTCTACATTGGATATTAATGGGTGTGAGATGTTGGCTTTCATGCCTACTTTTCCAAACATTGAGAAGAGATTAAAATTGAGGAGTTGCAATGTGGAGATATTGGAAGCAACACTAAATATAGCAGAGTCACAATATTCAAATGGCTTCCCTCCTCTTTCCATGCTCAAATCCTTGTTTATTCATGAAACCATTATGGGTATGGAAAAATCCCCTAAGGATTGGTTGCAAAATCTTACTTCTCTGGAGGATCTTGAATTTTGCCAACTTTCACGTCAACAATTTAAAGTAATTGAAATGTGGTTTAAAAATGACTTCAACTGTCTTCCTTCCATCCACAAAATCACGTTTACATTGTGTTCTCACCTAAAGGCATTACCAGATTGGATGTGCAACATCTCATCACTTCAGCATCTTACGTTGTTCTGTTGCAATGATTTGGCAGATCTGCCTGAAGGAATGACATGTCTTACAAACTTACATACCTTAGAAATCAGTAGATGTCCACTCTTAATTGAGGAATGTCAGAGAGAAACAAGTGCAATCAGGCCTAAAATTGCTCACATCCCAAACATCATCACAAGGGATTAGAAAGGTACCGACTATTATTTTTTATTTCTTTTTTTTTCTTGAGAATTTTTTTTTTTTAATTTCTGAATGATTATTAGTTAATTTCTTTAGCTTATTTTGTTAATGTTATTTTGTATTTGCTCATAAGAGGCTGATTGGTCACGGGTTCTCTTGTTAAGAGTTCTCTTTTTCTTTGTTGTTTGTTCTGTGCTCTTTTCTCCAGAAAAAGTTTTTAATGAGGCCGATCATGAGTGTTTCATTGATTATTCTGACTTGTGTTTCGTTCTAGTGGCCAAATACTTTTATATCTTTGTTTTCTTTTTATTTAATAAGAGTCCGATTGAAAATTATATGTGATAGCCAAAAAGTGTAAACATAGTTAGGATGTCTTAATTTTTTATTTTTTTTTGAAAGATAGGATGTCTTAATTTATCATAGTATGCTGTTGCACTTTTTTTTTAAAATTAAAATAAGAGTTTGATTGATCTGCTCTAGAAAATTTTCATGAGTAGTCAGTCTTCTTGTGATGAGTTCTAACTGGTGGATGGACATTAGTTTTGGCTTTATCATCTATCTTTTTTCTTCTCATCATATTGCAAGACCATATATTACTTTAGATTTTATCTTTGTTTTATCAGTTGATTCTCTTTAATATGTTCATTTGTGTCTTATATTTTCTCATCTGAATCAACATTATACTTGAGATTGAACAAGGGTCGAAAAAAGTTTTTTCAATAGAGGTCTATAATTAAGAGGTTTAAGAGTTTGGAGCTTATTTGACAATCCTAGTTCTAATTGGTGGATAGTTGGAATCTATATGAATAAAAATTTCTTTTTTTGAATCCAACTTTAATTATTAAGTACATGAGTTTTGGCTTGAGCATTACTATAATTCTCAAAGATACAAGCTGAAGCAATTAGTAACTACACAAGCTTGAGCATAATTCTCCAAGTGATACAATGACAAGAGCATAAGTCCCTGTGTTACCCCTCCACAACTCCTAATTCCAAATCTGAAACCAACTCCAATGACCTATTAAAAGTTGCAGGTTGCTAACCACATCAAAGAAACTAGCTCCAATGCCCTATTCAACTCCAGCAAATCAACTAACTTAAACCAGTCCTTGAAATAGGACTACACCAAATTTACTAAATGTCTACCAATGAACAGAAATAACTCATTGCCTCAGTCACACAATCAGCTCCCTAGATGCCTCCTAACACCAAAACAAATCATCTGATTCAGACGAACAGAAGCTACGGCACAACTGATACAAAAAGATCAGCACCCGGTAGCCCTATATAATTCAACGGTTGATTGAGATGATAGTTGAAGCCACTCACCTTACCTATCCATTTCCAAGATAGAATTTTAATTTCTTCTATTTATTATTCCGCCTTTGTTCTTAAAAATCAACTTGGTACGTCCTTTCTACAACACCCAAATACACGTGAACCAAATAACAATGAATCTTTCGATTTGGACCCTGCCTCCACCAATCAGTTCAGCAAACTATGGAAAATGCAACACCGCACAGAATTCTGCAACTTTGGGGGATATATTCAGCCACAACAATATCTTATACAAATTAGGATACTAACTTGATATTTAAAAAACAAATGTGCCACATTTTCATCCACTCCACATCCATTTGAGCACCTGGTCCGAACTTCGTTTAAGACACCTCTTTTAAGTAAATTATCCTTTGTTCGTATCTTATTTTGAAATAATATCCATACCATCACTAGCACTTTCAACAAAACTACTCCGTTCCACGCAACATAATTCCTAAGATCTTGATTCATCAATCCCTCCATAATTAACACCTATGCTTTTCTTTAACCAAATATACGCCTCTAGACCAGACCCATTTAACATCGGTACCAATTCAAGTTCCATTTCCACTCTTCCCCTTCGACCTGTAATAAATCTCTAACATCACCTTTATCTATTATAGGAATTTTTCTCTCCATTCCCTATCGACATATTTCATGCATCTTCAACCTTGTTTTCAAATTCATTAGTTGACAACTCATACAGTACTATATGTCAAGCACTCATAATTATGCCACATCCTTCTACGTACCAACTTCCAAGGTGTCATCACCTACAATGCTTCACGACTCCCTCTTGATTTATTTCTCATTCTCGCTTTTTTTGGTAGAATCATTCTCACATTTTTTCACTACATTTTATTTTTACACTCTAGATAGAGGAAGGCTTTAAGTTATAGAAGCTATATTGTTCAACTTAATTAGTTTGAGCATGCTATATTGAACCAGATGTAATATTGTTATTGTTCCATACTTCAAGAACATACTGTTCTTCCTTCGACTAAAAAATTATTAGTGTAGTATGGTTTGAATGTTGGGAACTTCTACGGTACACTTGTAAATTAAGGTGTACCGGTACTAACTATCATTTTTATGAAATAAAGATCTATTTGTTGATATTTATATTTTAAAAAATATCATTTCATAAGAAAAAACATCATTTCATTGTTTATAAAAATCATACTAATTTTTTTTACATTTAATTGTAAAAAATAATCAAAATTCTCTATTACGAGTAATAAAATTTTAGAAAAATTAAAGGTTATTATAAACCTTTAATTTAGTTATTATAATTATAGGTGATAGAAAATAAATTTTTTTCCTTCAAAAAATAACCCATTTAACTATTAATTTAAGGATTTGGTGTACCAATATACTCAAATTTTTGGGTGTACCATCAAATTTGCCTTAAATGTTTTCCTTGTCTCCAATATTTGTCAAATTATATATTCTAATGGTGTGCTACACTGCTACTGTTTCCTCTAAAAGATGATCTAAGAATATTGGGATGCTACTGATTCGTTTTACTGTCTTAGGAGTTAGGATGTTAGTCATATTTTTCTTTCATAGATCTATGTTATTGATTACTAACCACTATCAAGAACAATTGAATTGATATTTTCTTATTATATATTAGAGATATTTTAAGAATTTTTTTTAATTATTTCCTTTTTGAATTGAAACAAATATATAATACACACAAGTGGTTAATTTTCTTTTGACAACTATACTAATTCATCACAATTATAAAAAGTCAAATATAATTTATGAACATTCCATCATACAATTACTTTTCTTTATCAACATACTTTTCTTTATCAACATACTTTAGTGACGAGTTTTTTTTTTTTTAGGAATTTAGTGATGATCATTATTCTCAAATATCGACCCTTAACTTTCGATGAATGTTATTTACTCTAATAGTGTGTTTGAATGCGAGAATGTTTTGAGGTAATGTAATATTTTGAGAGAATTCAAATACTTTGGATGATAATTTGAAGAATTTTCAAAATGAAGGAAATTTATGAAGTATTTTGTTCAAGTTAAATTTAAATAATTTCAAATTACATCTAAAAATTAAGAATTTCAAATTTCTTCATTGTTATAATTTATCAAATTTTGCATTTTGGTCCTCAAATTTTTCAAAAATTGTAATTTGATCCCTTAAAATTTTTGAAATTTACAAATTGACCCATAATTTCAATTTTCAAATTTCACCCAAAAAAAATAAAATTTATAAAAGTTGCCTAAAAATGATAAAAGTTGTTTTTGTAGGGAAACTATGTTTCATTTGTTTTGCATCCCCACAATAATTCCACATATATTCGTAGAAAGTGTTATTCATTGTGAAATATGTTGGTAATAGCTATTTCTCTTTGTAAAGATGACTTGAGTAACTAGAAATATCAAAGTGAAGATTTCATTTGCGAAGGTTTGGCAGTGTATGTATGTGGTTGTAAGAGAGAGATCATGGAAGCTGAGATTATACTTAATTCCAAATTTTGCTGAACATTGAAACAAGTTGTATGATTACATTGTCATACTGGCTCAACGTACACTTATAAATTTTGCTGTTTTTTTATTTTGAGATTTTTTTTTATCTCTATTGATTTTTATTTTTTTTAAGTAAAATGGATTCCATTCTTTTTTATTGAAACACTTTTTAATTTTCTGTTGCTGTACTAATTTTCTTTTGAATGAATATGGTTGGGAAAGAAAAAACTTTACTTTTGGCCTAAGAAAATGGAAAGAATCATATTTATGCATCACGACTAAATACCATGAGATACCAAAGACTTTTTTAATATTTCTGAATTTCCATAGTTTTGTAATTTGTACACCACTTAGTTAGGAACTTTGGTTGTTCATTCTTTGATAAAATTTTAAAAAGTGACTAAATATTGATATATCCCGTGGATTTAAAAACTGCAGTATAACACTGATATGCACTATCAATATCATACTCATTTAATGTGTGCTTTTGTTAGGTTAATCTAGCTTGCTCAATAAGAGAAATGGACGACTGAAGAAGATTTGTGAAGATGGCTGCTCTAGATATTCAAGTTTTTTATTTTCTGCATGATTATTAGTTAATTTCCTTTTATAGTTATTGTTATTGTTATTTTGTACTTGCTCGAAAGAGGCTGATTGATCAAGGGTTCTCTTTGTTAAGAGTTCTCTTTTCTTTGTTGTTTTTACTGTTGTTTGTTCCGTCATCTTTTTTTCTAAAAATGTTTTTAACGAGACAGATTATATAAGTGTTCGTTTCGTTATTTTGAATTGTGTTTTAGTCCAGTCCACAAGTACTTTTGTATCTTTATTTTCTTTTTATTTATTTAAGGGAAATGCTAACCAATTCTTCCGAGGCACTGGTTAAAGATATGAAAAAGGAAATTATATAGTAGTTAATGCATTGAAATTGTGTAATTAATTTATAATAAAGTCAAAAATAGTTTCCTTTTATGGTAATAATTCACTTTTATGATATGCTTAACTAGTGCCCCGGAGGTACCGGATAATAGGACCCTTTATCTAATAATTTAGTAATATTTATAGAGTATTGCAAATCTACTAACAATATATGAAAATTGAAGTCCAACAAATTTTCTTAATTGTCCTTCTTTAAACTTATTATTACATTAATTTTATGTGTTTAATGGTCATTTCCCAAAATTTAAAATTAATTCAATTATATAATTTAAATTAAAAAAAAATAACAAACCCTTCTTATAACAATATATGAAAATTGAAGTTCAACAAATTTTCTTAATTGTCCTTCTTTAAACTTATTATTACTTTAATTTTATGTGTATGATTGTCATTTTCCAAAATTTAAAATTAATTCTTTTATATAATTAAAATTAAAAAAATTTACAAACCCTTCTTATTCGGTTCTGACCTTAACTAATCCCTATTTATTTATATTTTAAAATGACAAATCCTTCTTATCCGATTTTGGGTGTAACTTATTTCTTACCAAAATTTGAAATTAATTCTTTTATATAATTAAAATAAAAATAAAAATTACAAACCCTTCTTATTCTGTTCTGACCTTAACTAATCCCTATTTAATTTTTTTTAAAAGACAAATCCTTCTTATCCGATTTTGGGTGTAACTTATTTCTTATATAAAATTTCAAAATAAATAAATAAATAAATAAAAACAACCCCTTCTTATCCGATTTTGAGTGTAATTAATTCCATATTTAAAAAAAAACCTTTTTATCCGATTTTGAGTGTAACTAATTCCCTTTAAAAGGAGATGATTGTTAGTGCGATCTTGCACGGATCACATATCACCTTCACTCTAATTTTCTTCAACCATAGGTAACCTCTCAACAACCCACCACCACCCTTCATCCTCCACCAATAACCATGAAATCCACTATTATACCATGGAAATGTCTTATTGATTCCACCTTTCACGAAATCATCCAAAAACTAACCCCAAAAACCCTAACCATAATCCAAATAAAAGCTCCACCACTAAAACCACCGTCCACCCCACCATTATTCCTTGGAACTGTCTACAAAACACTGATTCTACCACTGAAAACAACAACAAAGCACCGTTAGCAATTCATAAGCAGGCTAAGACGTTTGCTCAAGTTGTTTTCGATCTATGCAATATTCCATCTTCCTAGTTGCCACAACCGATTCTTAAGGGTGACAACTTTTCAATAGCCATTCTTGAGGAGGAGTACTTGGTGGGATTAGAGGCATGCAAGTTCAATCTACATGCAAGAATCTTTTGGCCAAAAGGGTCCACTCCTCTCACTGTTCATGCCTTGCGCACCAAACTATCATCCATGTGGAAATATCTCAGTAAATATGGAGTTTCATCTCTAGGTAAAAGCTTTTATGAATTTATTTTTACATGTCTTGAAGATGTTAGACGTGTTGGATCAATAACATCTTGGAACCTCAATCCTGGTGTTATGAAACTCTTTGCCTAGTCTAGGGATTTTAACCCTAAGCTGCAAAGTAGCACTTATGAGCAGGTTTGGGTTATGATTCATTGATTTTCTCAGGAGTACTGGAGACCTAGGACACTCTTTGCCATTGCTAGTAGTGTTGGTACTTCCATATGCACCGACTCTGCATCAACCAAACCAATGATTGACAGAACTTTTGGCCAATTTCTTTATTTATTTGTTTTAAATAAATTTGGATTTAATTTTTTTTTTTTTGTGAAAAATTTGGATTTAATTTATAACAATGTAAAAAAAAAAAGTCAAATATATAAGATATTTTATCAACTAATTTAAAAAATGATATTATAAAGACATTCAACTCCTCAAAAGTTTAAAAATTGTTACTATCAATTTTCCTTAAAAAAACTTTTTTTTATTTTGTATTTAACGAGTGCTTCGGACATCAGTTACCCAAATAATAGTGTTTAGGAAAATTTTTAAAAAATAAATAAAAAATATAGGGAAAAAAATTATCCAACCCATTATTTGTCCATTTGTCTGAACTATAGTAAGTAGTGGTGGTGAATAGTGAAAGCTGAGGCAAACAACATATCGACGAAAACATACATCAGATAGATCCTCATCCAAATTCCAAAACCCCAATTTGCAATTGAAGAGAATCGAATCGATTATTAGTGTGTGTGTGAAGAAATGGAAGTGGGTGTAGGTTTTGATGAAAACGATTACTTATCATGTTGTGGAAGCACCAAATTCGCCAAGGAAATGGCTGCTGCCTCTCCTTTCTCTTCCTACCACCGTGCTCTCACCGTTGCCAAACACATTTGGTTCAACGTAGTTGATGTCAATGGTTGGCTTCAAGCTTTCTCTGCTCATCCTTCCATTGGTCAACCTCGTCCTCCTTCTCATGCTTCTGCAACAAGTGCTGAGTTCAGTCTTCATTCTCTTTTTCTCTTTTTTCTCATCTGGGTCTCTGTCTTTTTTGCTTATTGATATGAAAAATTGTTACTTAAGTGTAAAGGTTGTGTTTTTCTTATGTGGGTCTCTCTCATTTATGTTTGTTGATGTGAAAAATTGTGACTTTAGTGTAAATGTTGTGTTTTTCTTATCTGGGTCTCTCTCTCTCTTTTTTGTATATTCATATGAAAAATGGTTAATTTTGTGTAAAGGTTGTGTTTTTCTTATGTGGGTGTTTATCAATTTGTTTGTTCTTTTGGATTTTTAGGATATGATGATAGTAATTGAAGTGAAAACTTTATTGTGGATTATTGTTGTTTGTGGCTTCTTCATATTTGGTGGTGATTGTTAGTGTCTTCATTTGGAATTTCTTTTATAGTGTTGCTAATGGAATTTCTTTTATAGTGTTGCTAATGGAATTTCTTTTATAGTGTTGCTAATGGAATTTGTATGTTTAGTCATTCTTCTAAGTGTATGTTTGATATCAAAAGTGATTCTAGACACATAATTGATTTTGACTTGTTTGATTCAATTGGAATTGGTTTTGCATCTATAGTTGAGTGTATGTTAGCTTGGGCGTTCCCAACCAATTAAACGTACATTTACATTGAAGCTCTAGTTAGTAGCTTCTTTCCATTTGTGTGATTAGAGCATCCTAAATGCGGTTCCAGACATGTTATGGTTTTAACTTGAAGTTAAGATTTGTAGCTTTTGACTCCAAATGTGATTTTTACTTTCAAATTTATTGTTCAACTCACTTTTACGTGAGTGTATCCAAATGTAAATCACTTCATATTCAACTTACTGTAATATCAAGTTTAGGAAATCAGTTTTGGTTACCGCAGAACCAAAGACACATGGACGTTATTCTTGTTTTTAGCCATTGGGTTGCTTTCTTCTCTTAGCATTAATAGAAAAACTTTTTTTCTAAGAAGCTAAATTAGCTTACTCAAATTGGAGCATTAATAGAAAAACTTGGCATCATTAACATGTAGAAGAAACTCATTTTGGCAGGTGGAGTATAGGAGAACAATCAACTGCTTTAGCAACTTCTACTGCTTCTAGTTTACAGGTTTGCTACCAATAATCTAGTGCTAGAAATGAAAACTGATTGTTCTCTTGCTCTGCTCTCAGCATACTCAAGACTATTTGCGTATGAGTACTGATTTAAAAAAGCACCTTCTTTCATAGAGTTATAGTTTCTTACAAAGTATCTTATGGTTTCAACTTTTGCATCCTTCATTGGCTTGACCTGCATCATGGTTCGTTATTGGTTTTATTATTACGGTGGAAAAGTCATTTGTTCATCAGCATAATTGGATTTGGGACCGGGAAACAAACATTCAGTTTTTGTAGGTTTAATATAACCGGCATAGTTTTAAAACTCGGCTTCGACCGGCCGGTCGGACCGGTCGGGCCGTGAACCGGTGGGTAGGCCGGTTCGAGCCAACATTTGGATCGGTCATGCAGTTAACTCGGCAGGAACCGGTCAAAACCGGTGACTCGACCGAGTTGTGGGTCAGACCGGTTCTCCTTTTTTTTTTTTTTTTTTTTGTTTTATCTTTAAAAAAAAGAAGCCGTTTTGGATTTTTCAATTAAAAAAAAAGAAAAAACTGGAATTAGAAAGGTCAAAAAAGGGTAGAAGGACTCCAAAACCTCACTCCCTCCATTCACTCCTCTGTTTTCATGTTTTTTTTAAATTATTATTGTTGGCTGTTGCTAATGACAATAATAATTATATAAATTTAATCCGATTCAATCCGATTAAATTTATAATAATTAGCCTATGAAATTATTATTGTTGGATAGATTTTTTTATTTTACAAGTGTCATTATTTTAGTTTTTAAAGTGACCGAGTCAATCCGATTTAATCCGGTTAAATAACTATATAAATTTAATCTAAGACCAAGTCATCTAACCGAGTCATCCGAGTGGTTCTGGTTCAGTCATGCGGTTCGACCAATGACTCAGTGGTTCGACCATTGACCCAGTACCCCTGCCGAGTCGATGACCGAACCGAGTTTTAAAACTATGATAACCGGTATGTTAATAGTTCATATATTATGATGATAATTAGTATGCTAATTGTGGTCTGTTTGACTTTTGTAGGAACTAGCTGAATGGAATGCTCGGTATATGCAAAAGTTTGGGTTTGTTTTTCTTGTATGTGCATCTGGGAGAAGTACTGAATCGCTACTTGCTGAACTAAAGGTAAAATATGAATTTAAGGTCTAGTGTTGAGTGTTATATTAAATTTAAATTCATTTGTTCACTGTGCAGAGACGCTATGCAAACAAACCAATTGTTGAATTTGAGATTGCAGCTCAGGAGCAAATGAAAATTACAGAACTTCGCCTTGCAAAGCTCTTTACAAGTAAAAAAAACATATCTTCTACAACTGATACTAATTCCATTGCTGTTGCTCAAAGTCAAAGGGCAGAAGGTACTTCCATATACTTTATTGTGTTTTATGTTTGGTTATTTTATAAGCATATTTCCAAATTTGGATTTGATTCCAATTGATAGCTTCATGTTCTAATTGTTTCAATGACTGTGACAACCCTTGCACTATTGAATTCGGTTAAGGAAATGATTCCATCCACTCATAATATACCATGATGACTTTATATATTAAACCTATGATATATCATTTTCCGTTTATAATCAATCATCACTGAGTCACAACTTTTTGTCTAGAAGTAGCAGGATCACAGTTTGGAGTTTTATGTCCATTTATTTTGTATATTAAAATAATTAAAATGCACATTGATTAACGATACTAGTTAACTCCAATTAATTTTCTTGATTTAAAGGGTATTTCAGGAATGAGAATAATTAAGATGTTAAGATTGGTTAGAATTTGCTTATATTTTGTACTATTCAACATGTCTATCTTTTGTTTGTATTTAATTTTGAAGAGACTCAAGAACTCCTACTTTTGCATCATTATTGTTTTTGGTGATATCATATGATAATTACTTAATATTTTACCTTGTTTTATTAATTTTTCGAATGCTAGAAGTTCGTGTAAGCATTATTGGTGGTCATGTGACTGCTGCTTCAGACACTTTAAGAGGAAAATCAATCCAAAATACATCTAGAACCCGCCCAGCTATTACCACTCACGTGTTGGATGTTTCACGGGGATATCCAGCTCCCGGAATTGAGGTACTCTTGGAGGTGTGGAGGGGAAGTCAAGCTGGACCGACATTTGGAATTACAGATGGTGGCAGTTGGGTGGTTCTAGGGTCTTCAACGACTGACTCAGACGGTCGTAGCGGTCAACTGATGGACATAGTTGATGAGGTGGATCCAGGGACATACAGGTTAACCTTCAACACTGGGAAGTACAATCCAACTGGTTTCTTTCCATATGCAACTATTGTGTTTGAAATCCTAGAGTCACAGAAAAGGGAACATTTTCATGTTCCTCTGTTGCTTTCACCATTTTCATTCAGCACTTACCGTGGAAGCTAGAAGAAATATGGGAATTGTTGCCCTATCAATGCATTCATTACATGCATTGAATATCTGGAAGTGGATTTGTATTTGTGGTGTTTTGCTTAATGTAATGTCCGTACTGTATAGGATAATAATTGAGTCTTGAAATGTTTTTAATATAAGCAAGGGTCTATGACTTATGAAATAGTTTTGCTCTTAATTTCTCCTTTCTCAATAGTAGCAAGGGTCTATAACAAGAACCCTATATGTTTCCTTTATATAACAACAGCCATTTTAAATTTGTTTTAAAAAAAAATATAATTTTAATTTGAAAGTTGAAACCAATGAAACGTGCAACATCCTTAGGTAACAAATTCTCAATTGGGTAAAACGTACAAGATTCCACTTTTGATTTAAGCACACAAGTTTCATGTAATTGGTGAGCTACCATTAGCTAAACCAACAAAGATATTTAATTTGTTAAGAAACTTCTACCTAGTGCTAACTAAAATTCCTATACAACATGTGTTTATCAAGCATTCTAATAATGGTCATTCTTTCCCAAACCAAATATTTCTTGCCATAAGGAATGACGGGAGGGAAAGAAGAGAAGAAAGATGAGAAGGGAAAAGATAGCAAAAAGGAAGAAAAGAAGAAAGATGATATTGAATTGATCACTGCTATTTACAAATTAAATTTGCATTGTCAAGAATGTGGGAACAAGATCAAGAAACATCTCTTAACTATTCAAGGTATGAACTTCAAAATTTGATTAATCATTTCCATATGATTTTATGGGTTTCTTTAAAATCATGATTTACTCTCTAATGATAGAATATTTACTTTCAATTATGTGTAATGGTATTTTATTTTATTTTTGTAGGGGTACAGACTGTAGAAATGAATATTGAGAAAGGAGAAATCAAGGCAAAAGGGAAATTGGACCCTTTAAAAATCTTGAAGCTTATAGAGAAGAAGAGCAATAATAAAGTTGAATTAATATCACCAAAGCTGAAGCCTAAGGAGATTATTATTACGGATAAAAAGCCAAAGGAAACTAAAGATGTAAGTATATATTTTGTTTAGAGTAGTGATATTTTTACAACCATTTTGGTACAACCTTTGAGACAACTTTGTTGTTTTCTCTTCTGATTGGTCAAAAACAATAGAGAGAGAAAAAGGAAGAGAAAGAATAAAAACATAACGTGAGTCTGAGAGAGAAAGTTGTACAAAAGTTGTACCAAAATGGTTGTACAAATATCATTTCTCTTTTGGAGGAGTGTTATTTGAACAACTATTTGGTTGACAACTTTTGGTACAACCACAATTTACAAAGGAAAAGTAGACATTTGCACAAACACCAAAGCAATAGAGAGATAAAATAAAAAGTAACGTGAGTATGAGAGAGAAAGTTGTCACAAAATAGATGTTTAAATATCATTTCTCTTAAATTGTGAGAGTCTAATCTCTTATGTCTCCCTTGTTTTCAAACACATTATTTATCTCCTATAAATTAAGTACTAAACACACCTTTACCTAGGAATTGAAAATTGGGTAACCCACCACCACCAAGGAACGACCACAATTTTTGATATATACCTTAGTGTTTGATCTTATGGTGTAGAGAAATGCTATTAATACATATTCGAACACACACTTTTCAATATATTTTTTTTGATTGGTTAAAATTCACGTGAGACCCAACATGTTTATATGGGACCTACATGATTTGGTGGGACACATGTGAATTTTAACCAATCGAAGAAAGTGTGCTGGAAAGTGTGTGTTGCTACCATTCTTTTATAGTGTATCTTATTTTTTTGTCTACTATTTGGTCCTTAACCGTAAAAATTTAATAAGCAATCCTTGAACTATTGTTAATTCACTAAGTTAGCATCTTGATTTCGTTAGGGTCATGTTAACAAGTCTTCTAAAAGCATTTATTGAAAAGATAAAGAAAGGAAATAAGTGATAAGTTCTAGACCTAAAAAGCAAATTTTTAAAGTTTTAAGATGCATAATGCATTTGTTAGCATTTTTCTTTAAATTTGAGAAAATATAATAATTCATGGACATAAAATAAGTTGAGTAAAAAAATTTGATAGAAAAGTATTAGCAATATAAATCTACCTGCATGAATGAAATTAATTTTAATCAATTTTGGGATTGATGCATGCATGACAACAATTTTTGTGTCTGATTTGAAGCCAATTGTCCGAACTATCACGGTGAAGGTTCACATGCATTGTGACAAATGTGAGGCTGACCTAAAACGTAGATTAATCAAGCACAAAGGTAACTTAAAGACTATACTTATTAGTGATATGATTTATATGTTAATATTGAATTTTTGTTGCTGTGTACAAATATAATATTGAAACCTTATATTCCATGTTAATTAAGTTTGATGTGATTAAATTTGACCAAATATATACAGGGATTTTCAATGTTAAAACCGACAAGAAAGCTCAAAATCTAATAGTTGAAGGGACCATTGAAGTGGAGAAATTGACATCATTTTTGAAAAAAAGAGTGCATAAAAATGCAGAGGTTATTTCCATAAAAGAACAGAAAAAGGAAGAAAAGAAAGATAAGGGCAAAGAAGAAGAAAAAAAGGAAGAAAAGAAAGACAAGGGCAAAGAAGGAAAGTCATCAGAATCAACCAAAGTAATAGAAATTCATCATGGAGATACACGAGATGAGATTAAAATAAAGGACAATAATAATGTTCCTTATATTATTCACTATGTTTATGCACCACAACTTTTCAGTGATGAGAATCCTAATTCCTGTTCTATTTCATAGTTTTGGAGTTTAAGGAAACAATAAATCAGTCAGACATTTAAGTATATCGTTTTTATTTTTTTACTTATGATTTTCTAGATGCTTGAATTGCATGTGCATATAATTTCAAATATATGATAACTATAACATTTTTATGTTCATGTTAATGCCAAAAATTTGATCTGGAAAATCTGTAAGTGTATTAGTTTTTTCAATTACTTCATTTTCATCATTGTACTTACGTTCATGAGTCATGTTCGATATATTGAAGCTGGAGGATTGCTCTTCTTCCATCTGTTTTTACTCATTTCTATCCAACGTGAGTTAATTCACATTAAAAAATGCATCTCATGGATTAACCCACGTTGAAAATATACTTGCGTGAGTTAATTCACGTTCGACTTTTTTTATGAAAACGAGTAAAAACAGATGGGAGAAGAGCAATTATTTTGAAGCTGACTCCAATTTGTCAAATCCAATTCCTCAAGGCCTACACTCACTGTTGTTCTAAAATGAAAAAAGGAAGAGTAACATAATTTCTTTTCCCACCCTCCTTCTATCTCATATGTCTTTCAAAATTCTAAAATTGTCATCAGATTTTATAATTCGGAATAAGATTTCTCCTATTTTTAAAGTGTAAAAAATTAACCACGGTTGTCTTAATCATAATTAAACTGTGACTAACTTAAATTTCACGTGTATAAAGGATGTTAGGATTATAAAATCTAAAAACACAAGTATTTTAGATTTTATAATACCAAGCAATACCTAAATATGTTTCGAACCCCTCTTGTGATAAAAAATCATAAAAGAAATGTGAAATTTAATTATTTGTTGGGCTCGTGTGCTTCTAAGTTTGCTACAGTGAGCTATTTTTACCTATTTTTAAGTCTAAACATAAAAAAGATACCGTTCTTTCTAGCAATTGGAATGAATAATCCCAACAAATTTGTGCTTTTCTTTTTCACATTAAACAATTGTACTTTAATTGATATGGTATTTTCAGCCAGTCGAGCCTTCCCCCATTATTTAGACAATTTGGATTTTCCTAAAATGAGTTAGTGAAAGTGATTTAGTCAAAAATGTCATATACTTGGAATGAAGGGAATATTATTTAGCTTGAGTAAGCTACAAACACACTCCAATAGCAGCAGTGTAGAGTATGAACAATTAATTAAGTCAATAAAACTATTTGCAAGTTTACGACTTTAGGGTATGGATGATTAAATAGGCCATCTATAGTTTTCAAATTTCAACTTATAAATAAATGTTTTACTATAAGAATAGACTAAGGAATTCATCTAGTCTAGATGATTCATACTTGCCCGGGTTACGCGGTTTCTTTATTTAATAAAACTTGAGTTTGGTTAATTAATCAATTAAATAAATAGAAATATACACGGTGCCAGCATGGCTTGATCATCGTTAATGTCGACGATGGGAGGGTGAATTCTGGATATATCAGTACATTATCAAGGCTAACACTTGCATACGAAAAAAATTTAGTTGAGAATGAACAATCAACCTTGTATGCACCACAAATTCTTCAATGAAAATTAATCGCTAAATAAATATGGTTGAAAATCCGTATCAATAGCATGTAAACAAATTATTTTTTAAAGTAATATTAGTTTATAATAGAAATGCTCTTTTTGTAAAAAAAAACAATTTGGTAGAATTTCTTATGGTGATTGATTAAACAGTAATCTCATTTGGAGATTTGCAATAAAAAGATTCCTTTAATTGATGATTTTCTTTCTTGACATCTTTTATCTTTCTTCAACTTTATTTGAAGTTGTGTTATGCATCAAATGAATTGTGTGATTCACTCCTTTGCAAAGGAAGTATAAACCACATCTCACTATGCACATTTTTATGGAGATATATATATATATATATATATATTTCAAAAAACGTATATAATAAAATAATACTATCATGACATTTGATTGGATTCATGCTAGTAAAAATATTTATACCGTATAATATTTAATATATTTTTATCAAAGAACTTTTTTTTTTTTTGATAATTTGTTACGATTAAAAAATTTGATTTTCTTGTACCGAAAAAAAAGGGATTTTGATATACAATAGTTTAAATTATTATTTAAAAAATTAGAAGTTATTTTGTGTCTGTCTAACATAATGAAAAGTTTTTTCTTTAAAGTTTAGGTCCTCATTTTTTTTAAAATAGTTAATAAACGTAGGAAAACTTCTGAAAGTGAGTGTTTTTTTTAAATAAATATGCTTTTTTCACAAAAATGTAACAAAAAGGCTCTAATAATCTAAAATGAAAGTATGGAAACTTTTATTTTTATTTTTATGAAATCTTAGCTCGTAAGATTTTGAACTTATAGAACTTTTTTGTCTTTGTATAATAAATAAATTAATAGATTTTGTCATTATTTGAGCTGTATCACTTAATGTAAGTACTATATCAAGAACATTTTTCCTCAAAAAAAAAAGATCAAGAACTTTTTGACTAGAAAATGGACCAATCACTTGTATTATATAATAGTTAGATTAATTGGACGAACAATACAACATTAGAACAAGAAATAGTGTAGTAGTAGTTGTTTTTTATGTCCCATGTTGCAGTTGTAACATAAAACACAACAAAAGTTAACGTTGTTCAAATCAAACATTGTGTAACACAACTGCAACATGGGTCATGGTGGAGGAGAAGCTGAAGAAGGAAGTGATTTGCAATTTACACCTACATGGGTTGTTGCTCTTGTTTGCACTGCCATCGTCGCTGTTTCCTTCGCTGTGGAACGTTCTCTTCATTATCTTGGCAAGGTTCTTAAGAAGAAAAATCAGAAACCACTATTTGAAGCTTTGCAAAAAATCAAAGAAGGTTTTTCCTTGTTTTCTTTGTTATTGTTATAATTATGACACAATGATTTTGAAAATTTGGATATGTTTGGTTTTATGAGTTTGATGATTTTTATTTTTATTATGCAGAGTTGATGATTTTGGGTTTTATTTCACTGTTTCTAACTGTAACTCAAAATGGGATAACAAAAATTTGTGCTCCGGAAGAATGGGTTCTTCATATGCTTCCTTGTAGACTTGTAAAGAACGAATCGAAATTATCTTCCAAGTCACATTTTCAGACTTTTTTCTCTTCCAAGGATGTTTTTGGCACTGCTAGGCGCCTTCTAGGTGACGATCATGACCACGATCATTCATCCAAAGGTGAAGAAATTGGATACTGCGCTGCAAAGGTATTGAAATTACATGTTATGGTCAATTAATCATGTTTTCCACTTTAATCATATTTTGTATTATTATGATGTTATTTTCAGGGAAAGGTGCCTCTGTTATCTGTGGAAGCATTGCATCACCTACATATCTTTATTTTTGTTCTAGCTGTTGTTCATGTGACTTCATGTGTTTTGACTATTATTTTTGGAGGATTAAATGTGAGTATCTAATTTATATGCTTTTTACTAAACAAATTGTGTTTGTTAAAAGATCTTCGTTATTAATAAGTATTGTCGTCGTTAATAGATTCGTCGGTGGAAGCGCTGGGAAGACTCAATTGTTGCAGATGAAAACCATCAATCACAACATGGTAAATTAACAAATTTGATCAGTTATGGTGTAATCTTAACATTTTTCTGTCACCATTAAAGTTTATAATATGCATACTGGTCTAATGCAGCGCCCGAATGGACGGATACGGTGACTCATGTTCATCAACATGCTTTTATCAAGGATCATTTTACTGGTTTTGGCAAAGATTCTGCTATAATGGGGTGGTTGGTAGGTTAATTATATGTAGTTAATTATATTTTACTGGTTTTACATAGTTATATGCAGCTAATTTTACATTTTTATTTCAGAAATCATTTTTCAAGCAATTTTATGGATCAGTGACAAAGTTGGACTATGTGACATTAAGGCTTGGTTTCATTAAGGTAAGATTTTAGTGTGCATATCTTGCCATTATTATCTATGATTGAATCATATTATTAATTTTGTTTCTCTGTTTTAGACTCATTGTAGGGGAAATCCGAAGTTTAATTTTCACAAGTACATGAACCGTGCACTTGAAGATGATTTCAAGAAAGTTGTTGGTATTAGGTTTGTGCTTCTATCAAGTTTCTATGTTTACTACAATCTTCATCAGTAATTTATTGGCCAAATTTTCTTTGTTTAGCTTGTAGTGTGAAATTATGTATTCTCTGTTGTCACTAATTCATCATTTTATTTTAATGGTTGCAGTTGGTATCTTTGGATCTTCGTGGTCATATTTTTGTTGCTTAATGTCAATGGTATGCTTCCAGACTTGGTACTTTTGTTTGGTGTCTCAACTCAATTACCTATATTTTCTACCTTAAGACATATGATTATTATTGTAGATAACATTGTTTTACAAGCCAAAGTGACCGGTTCAACCGGTTGATCAGAGTCTCGTTGAACTGGTCTGAGTCGCAGTTTGTTAGATCTCTGTTCTGATTGATTTTTAAAACATTTACAAACCTATATGAACAATAGAAGTCACAA
>Ga0315914_1001613_pt1 | contig 34001 bp, 9 predicted proteins | sample MpolenodulesMG_FD_203920 | JGI IMG/M metagenome (GOLD analysis project Ga0315914, IMG submission 203920) | Medicago polymorpha root nodule microbial communities from Los Angeles, California, United States - elongated nodules | ecosystem: Host-associated > Plants > Roots > Nodule | place: USA...
ATATATATATATATATATATATATATATATATATATATATATATGTGTGTGTGTGTGTGTGTGTGTGTGTGTGTGGGTGGGTGTGTTTTTTTTATATATTATATATTGGGTATGTTGGTCTGGTTGATTGTGCAAACATTGAACCCTAGAGTATGTTTCTTTTCGGTTTATTATTACAATTAAAGACAAATTGCATAGAGAAGTTCTGAGTTGTGTATGGTTGTATTGAAATATTACATATATAATGATATTATTATATTTACAATTATATTATCAAGTGAAGTATTGTTACAAATTGGTTTTTTATAAAGGAGTTATTGTGCGAAAAGAAAAGTTAAATTGTGGATTAATAAACGAGAATTAAGTTAAATTATTTTATTTTCAATGCATGCATGAAAAGGGAGTGATGTCTTTGTTGAAAGAGTTGATGGAATGGTTCCATACTGAGATGAGAATATGGTGACTTATATCTGTTTCATATAGAGAGGAAATAATGCAAGCAATTGCAAACACTGCTACATCTTTAACGTGTAGACATTGTCGATTACAAATAAGAAGTGTGACTTATATCTGTTTCTCTCATTATCTCACCATAAACTAACCACTCTAGTGTGTCTCTGTTTTTTCCTTCCTTTCTTTTGGCATTACATGTGTTTTTTTCCACTTAAATTGTTCAAATGACGGTTTATAAGCCCGAGGATAAAAATAAGAGAAAGCTTACCCAAACCATAGAGTTAAACTAAAAGGAAAGAATAGGTAGATATCTTTTTTATACACCTCTCATGTACACTCCATGTGTCAGAGGTATTTTAGTAATTTCACATCACATCATCACCTATTTTTATCTCTTCTTTCAATGTTTTTGCCACATGTCACAAATGTGTGTGGGTGTCAAAGGATATATGCCACCTAAGGTGGTTCATGTATAAGAGCTCAAACTAAAATATGTGATAAGGAGAAGATGATCTAGTTGATAAAACATGCATAACGTAGAATAGATACCAGCGCATGCAACCGACACCATTGTGGCCTTCTATCCGCTTTGCGATTGGGCAGAGTTATAGATTTGTTTTATGTGTCTCTTTGTTATACAACCTTAACATTACACCTTGAAAGATTTTTTTTATTAAAGATAAACTAAAAAACTATTTTAATTTTCAAAAGACCGACCACTTTTCAAAATCTAACAATCTATCGTCGAATATATGTATGTATTAAAGTAAGGTTATATGTTACAATGTATAAAGTGGATATATTCTTTTGAGTTTAATTTTTTTCATTCAGTCTTACCTTTCATTTTTTCTGATATTATTTAAATTAGCAGAAAGACGAAAACATTGGTGCTCATCTTGACACTAGTCTACTACTAATCTACTTCTACTACTGATATATTAAAGTTAATAGTCACCAAAATTAACAAATTAATCTCAGTTAAACTCATAATCTTCTTGAATTTGTGGGTTTGATGATAAATTAAAACTAAATTGATTTTTAATTATAACTATATGAGGAGTTTATGGCTTAAAAATTAATAACAGCTTTTGTTTTTATTTTTTAATTTAAAAGAAAAAATATGGACTCCACATCTACTACTACTACTGATATATTGAATTTAATGGCCTCCAAAGTTTAGTAATTATTTTCGGTTAAACTCATGATCTTCATAATTTTGTGTCAAAAATCTTCATCAATTCACTATTAAATAATATGAAAAAACAGTGTATTATGACATAAATATAGAAAAATAGTTTATTCTCTTCTCTTTTATTTTTTTAATCTGAATAATTTGCACATAAAATAAAAAATATATAATAGAAACACCATTAGTGTTGGTATTTTGATAATAGTCACGAGTTCTCAAAATTTTTATCATATCAAAATTCTCATATTGATATAAAAAATTTGTCTTCTTATATATAAACACATACAATTTGCAATGAGTGTGGTGCAAATATTTTATGGTATTTTGTATATAAGATAAAATTCATCTAATAGAAGCACTGTTTTAATGTTGATATTCTGAACCTACTTGGGTTTGTCTGGTGGTACTGCCTTGAGACCTGGGAGTGTACTCCTCCTCGAGGTCTCAGTTTCGATTCTCCCGAGTGTCAATTTAAGTGGGCTAATTTAGCTTCTTCAAAAAAAAATGTTGATATTTTGAAAATATTCATGAGTTTTCAAAGTTTTATCATATCGACTTTCTCATATCAGTATATAAAAATTTGCTCCCGTATATATAAGCAAATAAAATCAAGAGCAAGCGCGGTGTAAATATTTTACGGACTTTTGGATATTAAAGAAAAAATTATTAAACATTACATTAATGCTAATAAATTTCATTTAATATCTTTAAATACTCCTTTTGATTATTTTTATAAGAAACAACTAATTTTTTATATTTATTACATAAGTCATGTATCTAATTTATATGATAGACCATATACATCAATTATTCAACGAACCTAAATAAAATATTTTTTTATTATAAAAAGGACGAGAGAGAGTATTTCACAGCATTACCAATATAATTGATTTTTATATAATTAGCACAATGTTAAGCGGTCAGTGTGAATGCACATATCTTTTACCAGTTAAAATTAAAGCAATTCACACTTGACATTCCTTATGAGTCCAAATTCCATCTTAGGATTCATTTTGGAATAAATATCTCAAAAAACTAGATATACTACTTTGATCTATCATTTAATTTTTTAAATAATTTCTAATATTTTTTGGTAGAAATAATTAATGTCTAGTTTTTTTTTAGATAAAATAGAGTTTTTTGTTGGTGGACGGGGTTTGAACCCTCAAACCTTACATATATTATGAATTGTCCCTACCAACTGATCTTAACTCACGAGGACACAGACAAAATAGAGTCTAACTTAATAGAAATAATTTTGGCATAAATATCTCAAAAAATTAGATATACTACTTTGATCTTATCCACTAAATATATCATTTAATTTTTTAAATAATTTCTAATATTTTTTGGTAGAAATAATTAATGTTTAGTTTTTTTTTAAGACAAAATAGAGTTTGACTCAATAGAAATAATTAATGTTTAAGTTAATTTTAATATTTTGAAAGCTCATGACTAATAATTTTGGAATAAATATCTTAAAAAATTAGATATACTACTTTGATCTTATCCACTAAATATATCATTTAATTTTTTAAATAATTTCTAATATTTTTTGGTAGAAATAATTAATGTCTAGATTTTTTTAGACAAAGTAGAGTTTGACTCTATAGAAATAATTAAGGTTTAAGTTAATTTTAATATTTTAAAAACTCATGGCTATTTTCAAAATATCAAAATTAAGTTAATTTTAACGCTTTCGGCAGAGTTGCATATGGATTTCTATTGCGACAAGATTGGCTTGCCTAATTACATATTTTCGTAGTCTTTTGTAACTTGTTCACACTTTTTTCTTTTGTTTTTATTTGAGGGTTTTGGCCTAGTCCCCCCTCGTCTTGTATATATTTTTTTCCATTATTAATACATTTTTAGAGTTTGGCAGCATAAGACAGAGGTTTCTCAGATACCAACCTAATTAGGATGTCGATGTTTCCACTTGATATCTGTCCTTACTCCTTGCTTAGCAAAAAAAACACCGTTCAATGTTTGCATTGCTCCCCTTCCAGATTTTATGTGCTTATACATACGGGAAAAAATTATAAACATATATGAGAAAGTCAATATGGTAAAATATTGGTAACTCATGACTATTTTCAAAATATAAACATCAATGTAGTGTTTCTATTTTTTTCAAATATAAACATTAATGTAGTGTTTCTATTTTTTCAAGATATAAACATTAATGTAGTTTTTTTTATTATTAAATAACCTTTTATTTTATATCCAAAACACCGTTCAATATTTGATTTGCAGATTTTATGTATTTATATCTGAATAAATAAATTTTTATACACATATATAAGAAATTCGATATGATAAAATTTTGTAAACTCATGATTATTTTAAAAATATCAACGTTAATGTAACCTTTCTATTAAACAAATTTTTATTTTATATTTTAAACACATTAAATATTTGTCCCACACTCGTTGAAAACTTTATATGCTTATATATGTATCAGCCAATTTTATTGTACCGATATGTGATAGCCAATATGATAAAATTTTAAAAACTCATGACTATTTTCAAGATATCAACATTATTATAGTGTTTCTATTAAATATTTTTTTATTTTATATACAAAATACCGTTAAATATTATTACCGCACTTGTTGCAGATTTTATGTGTTTATATCTCAAAAATCAAATTTTATATATACCAATATGAGAAAGTTGATATGCATAAATTTTGAAAAATAATGATTATTTTAAAAATATCAACATTAATGTAGTGTTTCTATTGATTTTATATGAGAAAGTCGATATGATAAGATTTTGTAAACTCATGACTATTTTTAAAATATCAACATTATTGTAGTGTTTCTATCAAATAAATCTTTTATTTTATATTTTAAACACCGTTAAATATTTGCACCGCACACGGTGTAGATTTTATATGGTTATATATGCATCAATAAATTTTATTGTACCGATATGTGATAGTCGATATGATAAAATTTTAAAAACTCGTGACTATTTTCAAAATATCAACATTAATTGAGTGTTTTTTTTACACCTTAATTGAGTGCTTCTATTAAATATTTTTTATTTTACATACAAAATAAATATTTGTACCACTCATATATTTTATGTGTTTATATCTCAAAAATTAAATTATATATATATATCGATATAAGAAAGTTTTTTTTTAAAAGGAGTTGATATGCATAAATTTTGCAAACTAATTTTATAAATATCAACATTAAATTTTTTTTGAAGGAAAAAAGTATCAACATTAATGTTGTGTTTCTATTGTTTTTTTATATGCAAATTAGTGAGATTAAGAGATTAAAAAAGACGAGAATAAACCATTTTCTCTATAGTGGAATAAACTTTCCCCCCCTATATTTATGTCATAATACATTGCACAATTAGAAAGGGAATAGAAAGGATCCGCTCCACTTTCTTCCCCTGACCATCGCTAACCTAGCTGCCACTCCACTTTCTTCCGCTTCCTTCTCTCTTGCAAACAACAGCCACAACCACCGTCTTCAGCCTCCACCACACCCAATCGCATTTGTCACCATGTAGCACTGTCTAGTTGTGGCGTGATGAGTGGCGGTTTTCCCTCGCACCACCAGCCTTCTAGCTCCGTCATTTCCCTTCGTCTCTTTGAGTGGTGCTGCCAGTTGTTTTGGTTTGGTTGAGGTCCTCCAGGTCTGTTGTAACCCGAGCCTTTGGCGTTAGGCGTTCTAAAAAAACGGCCGTGTTTCCTTTGGGTCGTTTGTTCTGCTGCGCTTCTCATCAACCAAATTTGTTGTCAACATAGATCCGACTGTTCTCAAATCGTGTTCCACTTGTGGTTTGCGTATGGTTCTATTTCAGAGCAATTTTAGGTTGTCGCCTTCGATGGCTCCAAGTTGCGTTTCAGATCCCACATCCTTTGATGATTCTCCTCGCCACTTTCGGTTTTCGTGGTGGTGTAGGTTGGGTAACGAGTGCGTGTTCCGTGTTTTCAACACAGTTCAGGGGTCGGAGGATTAGGATGGTTGGATCATAAATGGCGTTTTTTACTTGTTATCGTTATCCACAATGAGTTGTTGGTGCCGGACTCGTTATCATGTTGGCGATCGAGTGTTTGACCATTAGTTCGTGTTTTCTGTTTCATGACTCATCACTGCTTTGCTGGGTTTCTCATCTATCATGCTTATGGGTTTGTTTGGCTCGAAAGAGTGTTGATGTCTGATGTGATGATGGTTGGTAACAGGGGGTTGTTGGAACGTGAATCTGACTGTGTTGGCAAATGATTCATTCGTCGTTTCAAGACGTGAAGACTCATCTTGGTCGTTGGTAAACCTATATGGTCTTCAATCCGCTTTAACCCTTGGAATTCGCTGTTATTGAATTGCTGGGTACTGACTGTTTTGGACTCGAAAGAGTCGTTATTGCTTGTTGTTGATGGTGAGGGAGTTGATGGTACGTGATCCGATTTCGTGTTGACGATCGCATCATTTGCCAAATTATAAGCCCGTTTGGTTCTCACAAACGTCTATCGTTATGGTTTTTGTTTGTTATAATTGATTAGGGTTGGATCCTCTATGTTGTTCTTCTTTGATATATTACCCGTTAAGGTTGATTAACATGGATCGACTGGGTTAGGTTTTATGTCCCTCCAGTTTTTATGTATTTTTTTCCTTTTTTTAATAATATATAGGATTAATTATGTTTTTGGTCCCTATAAATAGGCGCGTTTCCAACATTAGTCCCTACTTAAATTTTATTAAATTTTTCGTCCCCAACGTTTTTTTCCGTTAGCAAAATAGGTCATCGCTGTTAATTGTCGCTGAATGAGCAAACGGTGAAGCACACGTGAATGCCACATCTGACTTTTTTTTGTTGGGTTAAATATGTTTTTAGTCCCTATAAAATTGAGGCATTTTAAGTTTAGTCCTTACTTAATTTTAATAGTTGTTTTAGCCCTTACAAAAATACTATGCACTCAGTATTAGTCTCTGCTCAATTCAAATTTGTTTAATTTATGCTTAAACTCTTAAGTTTTTTAACAATTGTTTGTAGACGTGTTAAGAACATTACTAAAAGTTCCTCTGCAAAAAAAATATCGCAAAATTTGATTTATATGTATTGATTTTGTTACTTTTATCTTTAACTTTTATCGTTTTCAAAAATTCATATTTAATTTGTTTCATGTTAAAAAATTCTAAATTTTAGTAATTGAACCTTTCATAGTGTTCTAAACTTGTCTCAAAAAAATTATTCAAAAACTTAAAAGTTTAAGGATAATTAAACAAACTTTGTTTTAGCAGGGACTAAAATTAGAAGTAATTTTTTTTTTGTAGGGACCAAAATAGCGATGTGTATTTTTGCACATTTTCTTCCTTTTATACCCTCATTTTAATCCATCAATAAATTCCTATTTTTTTTGCATACACTTTATCTTCCAATAATTTAATATGTTATCTTTCTCTAATAGCAAACAATTGTCAGTTTTTAACTTTGTTTAAAAAAAAAAACAAACTTTGTTTAAAAAAACAAACTTTAGTTTTCCAAACATATATCATTATTAATTTTATTGAAAAGGATAAAAGTAATTGATAAAGGTATAATTGACAAATCGTACCCTTAAAATACCAAAAAGACAGTTAAATAGGAACGAAACATTCACCCTAAAAAGACACTTAAAAAGGAACGGAGGGAGTACAATATAAATGTGTAAAATATATATAAGTATAATTTTTTTAAGCATCTATACTTGTACTTTTAATTAAAATCAAAATTTTATAAAAATAATTATACACATTAACGTAACAAACTAGTTATTGCGCAATTCTAGTTAATCTCTCCTACCTAAAACCGGAAAAATGTTTGGAGGCAATATATTATTTCATATTTAAGTTTGCATGTAAGAATCTCTATAAGCTTATAAGAAGTTTTAGTTTGGATTTTTATCATCGAGCTTAGACTATAGAAGTTAGATTTCCCCCTGATCATGCATACACATTTATTCAACCTGTACTAATATCTAGTACTGGTTTCTGTAATACCTAAATCATATTTTGAATTTAATCACGTCTCTCACTTCAAATTCCAATGTCAACTTTATTTCCGATTAACTTGTACTTTTTATGCAGGTCTGCACTTCTCACCTTCTCGATTATATTTCCATATTCCTATTGTTATTACACGTGCATTAGGATATTTATCTTAATATTTGAACTTATTTAGGACTGCTGGTATATATTTGAGCATCTTGTATAATCTAGCATTAATTTTGCATTTAAACTACATAACTTAAAGTACCAACAAGCTCTTCTGTTTTTCCTTATTTTTAATCTGGCATAAAACAAGTCTGTGATACTTAGCATTACTATGATATCAACCATATAATAGGCAATTGAATATAGAGTTTCATGTATATATAAGATTGATCATTGATGATAGCATTTCTAATAGAACACTTTTAATAGTGTTCATCTTTATGAATTTAATCTCTATTAATCTTGTAAAACGTTTTTTATAGCGTTTCTATGTTCTTGACTCGCAGCTCTTGGTGACAGTAAAATCTAAAAGAAAGCAATATCTAAAATAAAATTAACATATGGTAGGGTTTGGTTTGCTGTAGTTGTATTTGTTTTTCTTTTATGGGGTTCTCTGTTTCTTGGTTTGGTACCGTGGTCAATTTTGCACTTACCTTGATCTTTTCTTCCTTTTTCTTATTTACCTGGGTGAGCATTGGATTTCTCTTTAATCTATGAATTTGAGCAAGTTGCTGCATTCAATGTTGCTTCCATTTTTTGTTTTGTTTTTAAATATGTATCATATTGGCAGGTTTGAAACCATTCTTGCACAAAATGGCCGAAGCCCTTGGATCATTCGCCTTTTCCTTGGTATCAACTGCGCAGGAAAGGATATATGGTAAAGAACTTAAGGATATTTTCAAGGGCAACCATATCAATGAGGGAGATCTCCAAAACTTGAAAATACTTTTGCTTTCCGTTGCTACTGTGCTAAGTGATGCCGAGGAGAAACAATTTAATGATCCATGTGTGAAAGAGTGGGTTGATAAACTAAAGAATTCTTCCTACGATGCCGATGACTTGTTAGATGAAATTGTCACCAAAGCAAGGCATTATACAAGTGATTATGCTTTGTCTCTCAATCCATTTTCAGAACGACTACAATCTAAAGTTGAAGGCATCGTTGAGAGGTTGAGATCCTTAGTAGAGTTCAAAGATATTCTCGGTCTTAAGGAAGGCGGTGTAGGTAAATTACACTCTGTTGCTTCAGCAACAACTTCTTTGGTAGATGAACATCGAGTGTATGGTAGAAATGATGGTAAAGTGAAGATTACTGATTTTTTATTATCCGACAACTCCAATAAAGTGGAAGTGCCTGTCGTTGCTATTGTTGGGATGGAAGGGGTTGGCAAGACCACTCTGGCTCAGATCTTGTACAATGATGCACGAGTGATGAACCATTTTCAATCAAGATCATGGGTATCTGTTTCAAAAAAATTGAACATACATGAAATAACCAAAGAAGTTCTAGAGTCATTCAATTTGTGTCAATCTAATGTTAATGACTTTAATGGTCTGCAAATTCAGCTCAAAGACATATTGGAAAGGAAAAGGTTTATACTTGTTTTGGATGGATTTGAGAATGAAAGTTATCTTGATTGGGATATCTTTCAAAGGCCTTTTGTATTGGCAAATCGTGGAAGTAGAATAATTGTCACCACACGTAGTAAAAGGGTTGCAACATCAACCCGTGCTGATCTATCTAACTCTCTCCCATTTCTATCTGACGAAGCTACACGGAAAGTGTTCTCAAGTCATGCATTCAAACAAAATTCAAATGAACAAAGTCATGTTTTGACAGAAATCGGTCAGAAAATAGTCCAAAGGTGTGGTGGTTTGCCCCTAGCTGCAGTTACATTAGGAAGTCTCTTACGTTCAAAAGAGGACAATGAGGAGTCGGAAAATGTATGTAACAGTACATTGTGGGATTTATCAAGAGGCAAGATTAACATATTTTCTGCGTTAATTTCAAGCTACACGCACCTGCCTTCATATCTAAAACGATGCTTTTCATATTGTACCATATTCCCTAGAGGTCATATGGAACTTGATATATTTATGGATGGCCGAAGGTCTCTCGCCACAGTCAACAACGGGAAAGAGAATGGAAGACATAGGAGAAGAGTGTTTTGAAGAGTTGGTGTCAAAGACATTCTTTCACCACACGTCAGATTATTATTCAATGCACAATCTTATGCATGAATTAGCACAATGTGTTGCAGGTGAGTTCTGTTACAAGTTGGATGATAGTAATCCAAGCTCATTCACAGAGGGTAGTGTGCGTTATGTATCATATTTACAAGGGATTTATGATAACTTTGAACAGTTTGAGATCTACTCTCATTGTGAGCAATTGATGACCTTCCTACCTTTTAAATTCTCACCAGTTGATGATTTGGAGTCTATAATTACCAGTGCAGTTAAAAAACTATTATCAAAACCAAAGCACCTGCGTGTCTTTTCTTTGGCTCGATATCCAATTGACCTATTGCCCAATTCAATTGGTGATCTAATGCATTTGCGGTATTTTGATTTTTCTGAGACTCCAATTCTCTCTCTACCTGATTCTATCGTCTCTTTGTATAACTTGGAAACACTATTGTTGGCGGGTTGTACCAAACTTACCTTGTTACCATCAAACACATCCAAGTTAGTCAACTTACGATAGTTAGATATTAGGGCAGTGGTGTGGAAAAGATGCCTACCAATCTTGGCAAATTGAAGTCTCTTCAATTGTTGCCTCATTTTGTCGTTGGCGATGATGGGGGATCAAATGTTAGTGAGTTGGGGGACTTATTGGAACTTCATGGATCACTTTCGATTGTGAACTTGGAAAATGTTATTTCTGGAGAAGAAGCCTCCAATGTTGGGTTGAAGTCTAAAAAATATCTTCACAAGGTAGAACTCAGATGGACAACTCCAACACACAATCAAGAGAGTGAAAATATTGTTCTCAACCTGCTAGAGCCACATCCGAATATGAAAGTTGGTTAGGGAGCTCGTCAATTTCTGCAATGGTGTTCCTAAATCTTGATCGGTGTGAAAGTTGCATGTCATTGCCATCACTTGGGCAATTGCCTTATCTGAGAGAACTTCATATAACAAAGATTACAAGGTTGCAAAAGGTGGGTCTAGAATTTTATGGGAATGGAAATAAAGCATTTAATTCCTTGAGAATCATAAAGTTTAAGGACATGCCCAATTGGGAAGAATGGTCAACCGGTAACCAAAGTGGAAGTGAGGGGTTCACTTTGCTTCAAGAGCTTTACATAGAGGGATGTCCTAAGCTGACCGGCAAGTTACCCGAAATCCTTCCTTCCTTGGCTAAGTTAGTGATCATTTCCTGTCCAATTCTAAGTGATTCAATGCCAAAGGTTCCAAGATTAAGAGAGTTAGAGATGACTGGTTGCAAAACATTTGTTTCCTTATCCGAGGAAATGATGAAAGAAAACAAACAACTTCAAACCATGTCAATAAGTAACTGCTCATCTTTGGTTAGCATACATATGGATGGCTTATCAACGACACTTAAATCTCTTGAAATCTCTGAGTGCAGGAAATTACAACTATTTCATCCTGAAATGTTGATTGAAGAGTCTCAGTGCTATTCCGTCCTAAAGAGATTATGCTTAAAAAGTTGTTGTGATTCTCTCACACATTTTCAGTTGGCTTTATTCCAAAGCTTGAAGATCTTTGCATAGAAGATTGCAGCGGTCTCTTGATCATTTTATCTGATGAAAACAGTCTTCCATTTCTTCGAAATTTGAAACTGAAGAATCGTTCTAAACTTGCACTGTGTACTCAGGGAGTGTTTTCTGCAATGACATCACTAACCTCTCTTCATCTCAATGGTCTTCCCAAGCTCATTTCACTAGAGCACATTGGAATTGAATGTTTAACCTCTCTAAACAAACTGAAGATACAAAATTGTGCTAACTTTGAATATCTACCATTAGGCTCCTCTCTTTTCTCTCTAACTATAAAAGCATGTCCGTTATTCAAATTGAAATGTGAAGGGGACACGGAAAAACATAAGGAGATGTTGTCTCGCATAACCTTTGAAGACTAGATCATACACTTTAACTATATACATCAGGTAATCTACTCATTATTTCAATGCATATTTAGAATCATGCCTGATTGCATGTTTATTTTATGTTATGTCTGCAAGGTTAATTGGATTGCACTTGAACTTCTGAATTTGAGTTTTTCACATACTGCAATTGTTAATTCTTATTTTGACATCACATTCTGATTTTTTTTTCACAATATTTTGATTTGGTTGATCTTCCTTGATTCAAAACCTTTTTTTCTCAAATTTGACAATTGTTAAATTCTGAATTTGATTTACATTTCTGAATCATCTTTAGATGGTTATTCTTGTGTTGTTCACAACTGAGTATGCATTGGTTAATAGACATTTAACCCTTTGCAGCACTTGATGCTTAATATTGAATAGCTGCTTCATGTGTTGACACTGATCATGTTTTTTCTTGTGTTAATATTTTATGATAATATGAATGTATTTTGTACAGAGTTTTGATTTTATGTTGATGGTGATGATGGTATTGTGATACATAAGCTTCAGATTGGTAACATGTCCTTTTGTAATTTGATTTAATCGATATATGTTAATTGATATAATTTGACAGGGAAAACTTATTGGGTTTGCGACTTTTATCAGCTTCTACTTAGTATGTTAAAATTTGTTACAGTTTGATTTTCTATTGGAATTGATGATAGCTTAATTAAGTTTAGCACTCTTTTGTTATGCAACTCTGAAGAGATACAGTTACTGGGTACAACTCAGAGATAGATAAATTAGTTCATGTTTACATTTAGCATTTACATAACTGCAAAAGAAAGAAAAAGCAAAAATAAAAGGCTTTGTTAATTTGTTCTGAATATCGGATCGGTTCTGCAGGTTGGCCACAATGTAGTTGGTTGGGAAGGATATTTGACGAGTTCAGGCACGCTCCATTAAGATAATGCTTCATTTAGTCAATCTAGAGTCTTGGATGCAAGACATGTGGTAAAAAGAAAAATCCAAAGACTGAGATTTGAAATTAAAATATAAGTATTTGTTCAATAGAAAAAAAAATCGTTATCATCATTGTTTTTCTATATTTTGATTATCAATCGAATCTGTACATTTCGGTTCCTGATGCCTGTTTCATTTCTAATTCCTATTGTAGTAGTAGTTACATCATCATCAATGGATTGAATTGAATTTGATTCATAAGTTATGGATCTTGCTACATAATTCACAAATCATTGAGCAAATGAGTATTTTTTTTCGGTGATGATTTTGTACTGTATACAGGAGTTTGTGACGGTGATGAATTGGTTTGTGACAGTGGTGGTGAAACGATGAGAGGAAGAGGGCGACGATGTGATTAAAGGAAATGGGTGGCAATTGGGTGGAGATTGAAGGTGACAGCGATTGATACCTTTTATTTGATTTTTTTTTTTTTTTGAAGGATTTTATTTGAATTGTTAAAAGTTGATTTTTGCCTTTGATTTGTCTAATTGTCTTGTTGAAAGTAATTGTTCAATAAATCCCCTGTAATCAACATAGGGTATTATAATTGTAATTGTTCGTCTAGTCGGCTTCTTAATATTCGTACCAGTCAAACGAAGTTGAATATAGACCAATCAATTTGATATAGTTGTTGTTATGTTTTTGATGTCATGGCCAAAATTCAGGAACTCAAACACGAAATTGACAATAGCGAAGGCAGTTAAGTTCACCACAAAGGTGGTATATCTGTCACTCACCCCAAACACTATAAAATCACCAACATTACCCTCCATTAGAGGAGTTGTAGGTCCAGGGAACGGGTTTCATGGATTAGGCACCGAGAGACACACACAAGAAGAGGTTTATACATTTTGTTTCTTTGTTTGAGGATCAAATGGAGTAGATGACGGAGGAGAATTTTGTTTTTTTATCATTCTCTATCGGCAAGGTAACAGTGTTAACAATCTATCTCAAATTGATCGAACGAAAGCAGCAACCATACGTCAAATTTACAGCGAGAAACATAGCACAAGCTTCAGCCGTCGTAGCGTCATTGTAGCCATTGACAATCCAAGTAGCTGCCCACATAACCCTTTATTTCCCTCCCCTCCAAACTTACAAACAAAGCCTAACAATTTCCTCTACTTGGAGGTTTTCTCCATTTTATGTGCTGTTGGTTTATGATATTACATATTTATTTGGTTTTGCGCGGTTTCTTTGTTCTGATTATCCAAAGCTTTGTTGATGGTGTGTTGTTTAGGTAAGTCTTTGTCAAGTAGATGATACAACAACAATGATATTAATAAGATCATCACTTGTATATCAAGGTAGCCATGTTTGTCAATAAGAATGTATCATTAACAACATAGCATGAACAAGTAGTGGTGGACCTCGTGATATCAAGTTAGTATGAATCTACACCCATGTGTTACTTGATGGACCATGTTGTATATTGGGTGATTCATAATCTTGCCGTTCACATTGATGAGCAAGTATTATATAATTCTGGATCGATACGTATAATTTGGAAGAGAAATGATCTTTCTACAATTATTTTTGGAGAATTTGTGGGCAACTATTTCTGATATTCTCCCTGTGTTTTTATTCTTTTTCTATTGCTTTTGTCCCAAAAGAAAAATGTTATTCTAAAAGTTGTCATGAAATAATTGTACAAATATCATTACTTAATTTGGAATAATTAGATTTAATTTTATAGGAATTTTTAAATATGAGATAAGTATTGTAGTGTACAAGAATAAAGTTACTCTGCATTTTAAAAATAAATACAATTCTATCTTGTATTTAGATAATCAAGCAATTGGATACAGTTGATTAATAAATTTCATCAATGATGAATTATTTAGAAAAATCTAAGTTCGATTTCTAGGTAGATTCTTAATTAGACTTTACTTACCTTCAAGGTAAACTTTGGATTATCAAAACTCTTTCCTCTTTTCCTCTGAGAATCAGAATTGGAGGTTAACACAAAAAATGTATATTCATTTTAGATATGCAAGCACTTATACTCCAAAAAATTTAATAATAAAGCCCTCTAATTATTTTAAGAAACGAAGAGTGCCAAATAACGCAATTGATACATCCCTTAAAAAAAACGCAATTGATAGATAACCGCGTTCCTTAAATATTTGATAGCTAGGGGTTCGATTTCATGTACATATGCATGATAAAGTATTTGTTGAGAGATATAACCATTTTATTGCATCTTACTCTCAATTCACTTCAAGAAATTAATATATCACCCAAAAATATGAAATAAGTATTAATTCAAAGGTTAAAAATACTTATAAATTAATTGATTTGATTTGATTTGTAAATAAGTATTACATTGGACCAATTGCACTCGCATAGAATTTAACATTACATTTTTCTACCAAAAATCTAAAAGAATTATGTACGTAGGTTCTCTCACTTTTTTTTAGATGTCAATATTCACTAACGTCTAATAACGTGAAATTTTTAACTCATACTTTTCACCATAAATCAAATACCTTACATTCTTTAATTTCTTACCATTCATTAAAGAAATCCCCAAACTACATGGTAATAGGATTATTATGTATTTTATGAATACAGGAAAAGGATTTCTATTTTCATCCTTTGAAGTTAGAATTATTAAGTATATTTATTTTCTTTGTAGAATGCTACCTGTTCTGGACGGAGATCAAACTAAGTGGCCCACAACAACATCACTATATATCCCACACACATTTCAACCTTGTTTTGACTCGGTTGTTCCAACAAAACATTTTTAAACATTCTCCTGTTTTAGTTTTATTGTTGGTTGGGATCTTCCTTGTGACTAAAGTTTTGAAGTTTGACGATATCATATCAACAACAAATTTAAGCCTTCACTCACGCATATTATGTCTTTGATGTCGTTGTCTTCCTAAGAAAAAGGTTAGTGTTTGTGAATTGTGACGATATATATATATGTGTGTGTGCGCACTCATCATGCTATACAACTGCCCATGGCTGATTTGTCACTATAGTTGTCATTTTTATTTGGCATCCATTGCGAATGATTTTGGTAGAGGGTCTTGCTGATCTAAAATGATCTAAAATAATATATTGTTCAATGAATTTGGTGGGAGGATTACGTTGTGGAAAATAGTATTAATTTATTTATACTATCGTATTCATGGCAATAAAATACAATATATTATCATTCTTGTATTATTATGTTTGATTATGTTGGTTGAAACTTGAAAACAACTTGAAGAAGTTATTGGTCCCATAATTTTTATATATTGAATCGAATGATGGTATTGAGGAGTGCTAAAGATATATATAAATTTCAGTCATGCTAGCTGGTTACATCAGGTAGTGCTGGACCTAAAACTTGTATACTTCCACCATTTTTTTTCTCGACAAAACTTCCACATCTTATTCGGTGTGAGTGGTGGGATTGACTATTGCTCTTTAAACATCTAACAATGGCTCCCAAGCACTTACCGAACATTAACTAACTGTCGCTCATCACTTATTAAATCGATCAAGACACTTTTTAAATCGGCTCAACCAATTTAAAAAGCATGTCGAATGATAGTTAATTACCATTCAACCTTTACTAGATGTCTAAAGAGTAATCGTAAGTAAGATCTTCACTTGTAATTCATTGGAGTGACTAGAGTAAGACTCATTCGTTCAATATTTGAACAACCCTATAATTAGTTTACGAGTGTACCAAAGTTTTGGATCAATATGCATATTACCTAGTTTTGTGGTTGTTGCCATAATTTCTCAATTAACCAAACTAACTATAGGATTATATTAAAAAGAAAAGGTAATAAAGAGTCACCATATCCTCTTATATCTTCTTTTGGGTAACTAAGACTTGCCAATGAGTTTAGACTTCAAATTTTAAAGGGATCACTTATATGATATAAAATATTATCTAACAGCCAATTTTATAACATATGTATCGGATAAAAAAAATTGAGCAGTGTAATACTTCCTAAGCGTTAAATTATGGCTTAAAACAAATAGAAAGTTTAAAAAAATATGGAGGGAACATATTAGATAAAAATTGAGAGTTAAAGATATAAGAAAAAATCAGGTGATTTTCTCGCCTAAAGTTAGAGGATTCATACTCATTACATTACTAAGTGTTACACGAGTATAACAATTGGATACTGATAACAAAAAGTTTATGATTTTGTTGTTGTAGCGTTGATTATTTTAATTAAGATTTGTTTTAGATACATTAATTGAAATACCGACAAAATGTTCCCTTGTAATGTAGGCGGTCTAAGTTAAGATTTTAGGCTTCAAAATTTATTAGACCGACCCTGATGACCCTAAATCTTGCTCTGTTTGCGTAAGTGATGCTAGTCGGATTCCCTAAGCCATCTTAAAGTTCTATACATACTACCACTATATAGTACTATTTGAACATATGGTAAAAAAAAGTACTGTTTGAACATATGATAAAAAAAAAGGTACTATTTGAACATATGATAAAAAAGAAGAAGGTACTATTTGAACATGCTCATTGATTTTGCACATGGTAGTTTGTAGAATGATTTTATGCATATCATCTTTAAGAATTGCGGTAATTTATCAACTTCCAATAGGGATGACAATTGGACCCAAGCCTATTGAGTACCCGCAAAAAATACCCACGATGGACAGGTAAATACTCGCATTACTGGGTATGGGCCTGGGCACGGGTAATTACCCACAAATTTGAACGGGTATGGATGCGGATGCGGGCACTCTAGTGCCCACCCCGCCCCATGCCCGCACATTATATAAACCATGCGAATAATTTTATTTATATTAAAGTTAGTTAATTAATCTCAAGTCTTTGATATTTATTGTAATATGCACTTGTTTTTTATATTTTAGATGTTTTTTATTTGACCAAATAATATGATGCGTAATATTTTATATGTTGATTTATAAGTTCATATCATATTTTAATTATGTTGTGATATATTTTGTTATTTATTATCTTCTTGTTGTTAAAGTGCGGGTAATGGGTGTCGGTACGGGCACTTAGATACCCATAGGGTATGGGGACGGGCACCAAACTTGTTGCCCATGAGGGTATGGGCCTAGGTATGAGGATTTTTTTAAAACGCGGGAATGGAGATCACCGCTATGGTACCCTGCTCAATGAGTATCCATTATCATCCCTAATTTCCAATGATAATTATACACATAAGTAAGTTTACAAGCGAAGTAAAAAATTAACTCGGATACCACTTGCGAATTCATTCATGTGCCTAGTTTTTATTAGATAATGAATAAATTACTCAGAATTCTTCGATGATAAGATATGCATCACCTTCTTAAATAGAAAGATTAATTTCCAATAGATGAAATGATGAACATCAACAACAAAATAACCAAAACCCACATACATTAATTAACTAAAATAAACTTTCCCCCCTCTCTTCTATACCACTATCCCCAATACATTACCATTCCCCCCCTATCCAAAACACATATCATCCTAAAGTTAAAGTTAGTTCCTTTCATCAAGGACGTACATCATGTACCAAATAATTAGATTATTAAACCCCCCACCCTACCTATTTCTAATTAATCACAATACATTGGAAAGAACTAAGGATCATGTCATCAAATCAGATAATTACACACAACAAAATGAAAAACCAATTAACATGCAAGTTATACTCCACTAGTGCAATATATTCATTCTCCAACTTTTGACACATTGATCATAAAACTATCAATCTAGCTGAAGTTTGCAGGATGCAGCTGATATAGGATCTTTCTGATCTAAAGTACTCTCCTCTCTCACCTTTAACTTTCCCATTTTTCAAACAAGTAACCTCTCTCTTTTTTTCTTTCTTCTTTTTCTTTTTTCAATAAAGGTAAATTTAAGTAAACCCAACCCAAAAATACAAAACAAAACAAAAACAAAAAGTAGTAATAGTAATAAGACAGAGAAGCCTAATAAGTAAAGCTAAACAAAGGTACCAAATTAAAGATGACCTTAAACTTGAACTAAGGATTGAATTTATTATTCATTCTAGATCAAAGAAGTAACTGATGAACCAATATTAGAAGCTTGATCGTTCCAAACACCAATAGCTGATGATGATGATGTATTCCAATAAAGTGAAGAAGCAGCTGGATCATACAAACCACCCACATGCTCCATCTCTCCTTCATCTTTCTTCATTCCTTTCTCACTTCCATTCCCCAAATTGTTGAATTCCAAGCCCTGAAAATTGTTGCTACCATCATTGATGAATTTATGTTGCAGCAGAGCAGAACTCAAGAGAGAAGGCATAACTGATGCATTACTTGGTGCAGAAGAAGAGCTAAAGATTGAATCATATCTTGAAGTAAATCCATTTGTATAACCATTATGATCATTGGCTTCACTGGACGTAAACCCGGATGAAAAACCTAATCCAATGGTATTCATCTGAGGCTGAAAATCATAACCTGAACTTGTTGAGAGTCTAGAGATATTGAACCTTGAGAATGGTAGATTCACATCACAAGAGTTACTACATGATAAACCATAAAACATAGGACTAATATTATGATTTAAGGTTGAATTGGAAGAAGTGGTGTTTGGTGTGGAACTAGGAGTTGAAGAAGGAGAAGTAGTATCAATGGTGGAGGGTCTTTTGATGAGAGTAGTATTGCTACTACGTTTGTTTGAGTTGTTTCTTCTATAGCCACCACCAACAGGAACATTCCTAAGAGTACCACCTCTTGTCCAATAACGTTTGCAAGCTTTGCAGAAATGTCTTGGTTGTGACAAACTGTAGTTGTTGTAGTAACAAAACTTTGTGTTTGATGAGTCACAACGTGGACACTTGAGAGCTTGCTGTTGTTGTTGCTGCTGCTGCTGCTGAAATTCTTGACCTTGTTTTTCCATTATCTTAACATCATCTATTTGATTCTAAAATGATAATAAAAGAAAGAGTTAATAATTCATTGATACAAGAAAAAGAAAATATTATATAGTTTAATAAGGTTTGTGTTTCAGTTCTAGCTAGGGTATGTAATGTAATGTAATGTATGAGAAAAATAATTAATATGTTGATATTCTAATCCAAAAGCTAAGCTACAAAATTAATTGGACTGCTCATGCAATTTGTGTAAATAATTGTGCATGGAGATAGCTAGAGAGAGAGAGAGAGAGAGAGAGAGAGAAAGATGAACCTGTGGCCATTGATTAGTGGTTGGAGGGATGACAACAACCATTTTCTCATAGTTAGATAACATTTTTGCTAACCAAAAGAGAATCCTTCAAGAGTATACAGACAACAAAGAGCAGTTGGTCACTAGCTTCAAGGGTTTCAAATATAGGAGAGTGAGGGACTAAGAAATTGAAGCCAAAGATCGGTTATAACATGATCAACATAAATTATTATATTTTATATTTTATATTAGCCTCATGCTGACCTTTGTCCTTAGAGAAGTAAAAGATAGAAATATTTTATTGAAAACAATAATTTTTTTACTTTCAATTTTTTATGACCTTATCACATTTAATGAATCCATAAATAGTAATTATATTTAAAAAAAAAAATTCTAACTTTGATTTTCAACACATAATTTTTTTTATATCTTCCTTAACAAATGCTCTAGCATGATCTTTAACGATAATAATAATCTCTACTATTTTATAAAAAGAAATCTTCAAAGCTAACTAATATTAATTATTCATTTTGATTGTAATCTTCAAATCTAATTCATTTCATATAAAAATAGTTTGTTCTTCTCTAACAAGTTGACCCTAGTTTTTTCTCTCTAAGTTTTTTCATCTATTTCCTTTATTGAAGGGGTGGTTTTGGGTAAATTAATTACTCTTATTCTTGCACTTTTTTTCTTAATTACTCTTATTGAATCTTTTGAGAGAAATTGAATCTAAATTAAATATAAAATAAAAATAACCTCAAGTACATGGTATGAACGGAATAATACTTGATCAAACTTTATTTACCTTCGATCGAAGAATAAATTATTAAGATAAAAATAAAAACCTAAAATGTTTTACAGACACCTATTTTCTCTATACATGGGACACTTGATGAATTATATTCAAAATTATGATTAATTATGTTAAACATATAATTAATTTAAATCATGTTAAAATTGTAAAATTGTTGTTAAACATGTGGCTGAGTTAGCCACAATTTTGATCGTAGATATAATTAACTATTTATCCATCTAAATTAGCTATCTTTGTTAACATAACTAAAATCGCAAATGTAGAAGAAAAGAAAAAAAATTATGACTAGATATTATTATTACTAACAAAAATGTGGGAAGGAGACTCAACAGAGAGGTAAAGCTGCTAAATATATGGAGATGAATGTTGAGTGGTTCAAGAAAGAAAAAGCATATGTTGAGTTAGTTACGTTATCAATTCGTAAACATTCCTTCCATTGAATGAATTATTCATCTGATTATTATTAGAAAAATGTTTCATGTACACCATGCATATACACTTTCACTTACATCATGAAAGATAAACAGAGATAGTTATCTGAATTGTTCATGACATGATATGAAGAGAAAATGATACGTTAAGTGAGTGTTTGAGATTTTGTGGTGTTCAAATAATATAAAAAAAACTCTTATTATTATGGATGATATTTGGTGGACAACCAATGATACTTAGACATTTCAATTTTTTTAACTCTTTCAACATCTTATTTTATCTTTATCTCTCTTCATATTACATTAACAATTGGTGACTGAATCATAAGTTAAAGAGATATCATCATCAGTGTGTTAGAACAAAAAAAATGAAGGTGAATTTGTTTTTACCGTGACTACAAACATTCAAACGGGACCTTGAAGTGCATATCCATGTGTTGGCAGCTCAGCTTCTAAGGAAAAGGAACAAATAGAAAGATAAAGCAAAACACAACGAGGAACATATGGATGTTGTAGTATTAGAGGAGAATGTTAACCGGTGTCTTTGGGGCATTGATTAAGCATCAAATGAAGTAAGTTTTTATTAAAAAGTAATGTAATTATTACTTAATAAAAAGTGACAGTTTATATTTCGAAGATAAAAAATTCTATTAATAGATTTCTTAACCAGTGCTCTGGGGACATCGGTTAACAAGACCCTCCAAAGAATCTTCTATTTCTTTGAACTCCCCATCATTATTCTTCTGCAGTTCAATATTCTACTATTTTAAACCTTGATCATTTTAGTTAGTAAAATACTTCTACAGTTATAATACTACCATTGTCTTTTCTATTTTAATTATTAAGAGTGTACAATCATTATAATAAGAAATAAGTGTAGGGTACAAGGTGCAATTATTTAAGCTAACCACATACCATTTTTTGACCAAACAAATCACATAGATACTGCACAAGTAGGAGGGGAAAAAATCAACAGATCATAGGATAATTAACGCAAATTATGAGATTAATTAAATATAAAATAATTAGTAAAAAAAAAATATATAGTAATATAGATTTTTTTTTAAAGTGTAGTCAATCACACCCCAAATTTATGAGAGATGCATTTGAAATAGCTTAAATATTTAAGTCTATATCTTATGATGTATTGTGCAGCTAATTGATAGAGTATAGAAAAATAGTTTATTATTATTTGTCTATTATTTAATATATGTTCTTTTGAAGAAATGTCTATTATCTACTTTGTTAAACTAGTGTCAGCAAACACAATAGGATTGAAATGTTTCTATAATTTTTTATTTATAATATTACAATGTATAATCATTAAAAAAGGGTTAAATAAGTAAATAGTCCTCTAAATATACCAATATTTGATTTTAGTCCCTCTAAAATATTACTTAGGTTTTTGGTCCCTCTAAATTTTTTCATCTATGAAATTAATCCTACTTTTTATTCAACTCATGTCTAACCTTCATATTTTTCAAAAAAGGGTAGAATATTATGACAATATGTCCCAAAAAAGATTAGAATTTTTTAACAAAATATGAATTAAATATGATTTATATATTTTTAATACTAAATAATTCATAATAAATTCATGTTATGTTAAAAAATTCAATTTTTTTTTTGGAAAATATTGTCATGATTTTCTACCCAGTTTTAGAAAACTTCATTAAAAAATATGAAGGTCAGACATAAATTGACTAAAAAATAGGGACTAATTTCATAAATGAAAAATTTTGGAGGTACCAAAAACCTAAGAAATTTTTATAGGAACTAAAATCAAATGTTGGTATATTTAATGGGACCATTTATTTATTTAACCCTTAAAAAAAATTATATGATAACAACAAACATGCGATTCGTTTCATAGTTAGAGTTGAAAATATTCGTTTGGCCCCTGTTGAAAATATTCAAAGTTGATTAGTTTTAGTGAAAATGTCGAGGAATTACGTTTTTACTCAATCATTTCATATATACTTAAAAAAATTGATTACATCAACAACAGGAGATACATTTGAAAGTTTGCATAAGAAAGTAAGAAACCATATATTCTTAGTTAATCGATCACTCAAGTTTAGGTTTGAAATCATTATTTCACGACAGTCGGTGGCTGTAGAAAGTGATTGGATAGTTTGTTATTATGTGAAATAACAACAAACATGGGAAACTATAGAATACATGGTGAATGAAAATATATATATGGACAGACACAAGACAAAATATATTTGTCTAGGGTGTGACAATCGAGTCATTTAAGATTTTAAATTTGGATGCATAAGAAGAAAGGGTAAACAATCATTTTGATTCTTAAATGTATTAGACATTTTTACAATAATATTTAAATATATCAAAAATAAAAAGAAAAATTGAGTAAGAAAATTAACAAAGAATTCATAATAGCAATACTATGGTATTTGTATCAAAATTACAAATATATTTATAGCAATGAATTTAGTAAATGAGTATTTTTTTCTATAAATTAATTCATAAAATTGCTAACAAAATACCAAAGATATATCTTTATAATGTCGATACATTATAATTTCTTCACCTCACACATAGATTAAAATTGTTCTTGCTATGAGCATCTATAATGGAAACACTCGTTTTTTGATACTTAAATGGATCATACGTGTACACATCACTCATTTATAATTTTTTAATAGTAATACCTAATAAGCAATCAATCTCTCAAATTTAACATCTCAAACAAATTTCTTAGATGAGACTCACTAATCAACTATTAATAACATTATATCATTACATTTCAATTTTATAATGTTACAAAAGTGTAAATCTTATTTAAAATTGATGGTCTTAAGTGAGATTTCAGATCTTATAAGATCTCGATTTTTATTTTTTTTTGCATAATAGAGGTACTTATTATATACCCATTTTTAATGTTTAAGAACTCTAAGTAGAAGATGGTCTAAGAAAGAAGAGATGGAGGTGGGACCTTCCTTGTGCCTACCCATACCCACTACTCACTCATGGACCCCACATAATAGTGGGCAAGAGATTCCAAATTGGCAAACATGAAAGAAATCCAATGCCCACGTTAAAGGGGGAGCATGTAGATGCACCCGTAATTAGAGAGGGGGAAATAAAGCTACCTTAGGAATTAGGAGGGGGACCTAAGCATCAAAACCAACCCAACTCTACCCATCAAAAGCTGACAACAATGCACCCTTAACAAATGTACAGACAAAGATCTCACATTCTCACTCTCCATTTTGATTGAGTTTATATTTGATTATTAATAGACACTCACTTTTTTGTTTGGAACATTTCATGTCTCTATATGAAAATACTTTGATGCCCTTCTCTTGTCTTTTTCCTTGCTAGGTTTAGGGCATTAATTAATGACTTACTATTCCTTCCTCATGGGAAATGGATAATATATTTTGAGATGTCATTGCAGTTATGTATGATCTCATTTGTTGATAAATATTGGATGATTACAATCAGTTTATGATTGACTCTCTTTTTTAAGCAAATATAACTTTTTGATTAAAAAAAACAGAAAAATGGAATATCTATTAAAGACTATGATGCACATAGTGAGCTTAAAATGTGTCTCATTCGATTTGTATCAAATGCTTTGAATTAGTTGATATGGTAGCTAGAGGTTGTTGAGAGTTATGAATCAGTAGATGATAACATTGAATTGATTTGTTGGAATATCTCATGTACTTGTGCACGTAGATGATGATGATTATTATAGTAATCCAAAAAATATTATACCATGAGATGAAAAAGTACACATGCTAATTGATGCTATCGTTCATGGTGATTGAACAAGAATTATAATGATGCATGAAGAAAAGATAAGGATTGTGATGTGAGTCTCCATTAATCATAATTCTACTAATTGACAATAACATTGGGTTATAGATCAAGGAAAAATAATTCATAAATCATATAATTTCTTTGCATATCCTTTAAATGTCGGGACTTCCCATAAAAAATAAAAAATAAAAGGATGATTGTATGACCTTAGGGTGATTCGCCACTAGCTCTATTTTAGTCAAATAAACGTTTTAGTTTATACACATACAATAGCAATGTAATGCACTATTATAGCAATAGAAAAATGGCCCTTCTATTTTTTGGTACAAAAGAGGGAAAACTGGTCCTCTACTTTAGTTTTTTGTTTTATTTTTTAGAATATGTGTTTATTTTAACCTGTGTTAATACAAAGATGGAAGACTTAATTCAACTGCAAATACCGATATTGCTTATCAGCCAAATTTTCACTCTGGTACAAATTCAAAACCTCACAATTGTGTGTTAGTTATATGTGGTATTTACCACTTTGTGACAAAAACTCTTAAGATATTTAGGAATTTTCATTTATTCTATTATTCTTAAAAGAAAAATGCTAAATTATGTCTTTAAAGTATAAGTTAATAAACAAAAGATAAAAATATTTTATTGAAAATTGTGCATTCCATATTTTAGAAATATAAAATCTTATCTTTACAAAACAAAATTTATGTTTCAATTTCATTTTTAGTTTTTTAACTTGTGCCTTAGAGTACAAATTAACATAATCCTTATTAAAAAACTTCGCAAGGTATCAATATCCATCCAAACTTTAAGATATTTAAGAATTTACATTTACTTTATTATTATTAAAAAATACATGTAGGTGATTTATTGGGGAAATTATTTGACTGGCTTTTCAGTTCTCTATATTCTTTAGCGCTAACACATCTAAATCAAGATGGTAATAATATAGTCACATGACGACAAAAGTGAACAGTAATTAGCAGGCAATAGGGAATAGTCACACCTGGGAATTGGACCACACAAGGAAGCATTATTTGGCATAGGAAATTCCACTACATGGTCTTTTGATACAGAATCTATCAGTAGAATAAAATCACGTTATGGATTGGACTGTTGCTCAAGAAAGTTTTAACTATCCACAATCCTAAGGTGTCTGAGAATGTTGGGTAGGTACTATTCTATTCCACTGTCAATATTATAATATTGGCATGTCCTATACTACTATATTTTAATCATAATGTACTCTTCAGTTTACAAAAAAAATAAATTAATATACTTTTCCCTCTTAATCAATTTGTTTGGATCTTCTAATTGTTGAAATGTGCCTTGAAATCTTATGTTGGAGGGAAAAAAAATCCGGTTTTGACATCTCATCTTGACTAATAAACATATGCTTTTCTTTGAGCGTATTTTAGAATTTTTTGTGAACTTTGCATTAACTCTCTCATTTTTCATGGGCATGTCTCACATGATGAACTTCACTGCCTTAAACTTCATCTCTTCCTTCTTTAAGATGTTTTCTTCCTCCTTAAGTTGTGTCAATTTTTCCACGGTTGTTACTATTTTACCATTGTATCATGCACGGTCTTAGAAGATGTTTCAGTTGCATTTTTATTTGTCTTTGTCTTTGATGATAAGTTGATTTTATAGTGGTATCAAAAATAAATATTCAAAGTTATCTTATCCGCGGTGACTCATGTGATATTCCGTATTCGTGCCTTTCAACAATTAAAATTGTTGTAAGTATGGAAATATGGTTGTTTATACATGAATTGATTTATGCAATTAAAAAGGAAAACAACCGCAGAAATATAATATCGTTAGGATTTGCCTTCATTAGCTACTCATCAAATATCTTCCCTTGATCGATTGTATGCTTTCTTGGGAGGGGGGATCAAATTATATATAAAAATGGTTCTGATTCTAAAATTAGTGAATAAAAAACATCCGATCATAGTCAATTTTTGAAAGGCTTAATTGCACTTTTTTCCCATATCTTTTGCTAATTGTGCGATTTTGCACCCTCTCTTTTTTTTGAGCGATTTTACACCCCCATCTTTTGTCAATTTTGTTTTGTCAAAATCATCATTAAAAGAGGAGAAAGGGGGCAAACGATGAGGTGCAAAATCGCTCAAAAAAAGAAGAAGAGGGAATGCAAAACCGCACAATTGACAAAAAGATAGGGGGACAAAAGTGCAATTAAACACAAGAAGGTCCATCTAACCAGAAATGGGGCAAAAAGATGGGGTGCAAAATCGCTCAAAAAAAAGGGTGCAAAATTGCACAATTCGCTAAAGATGGGGGAAAGTGCAATTAAACCTTTTTGAAATAAGAGGGGGCGCGTAAACGGGGGGATAAATCATATATTTAAGGGAAATGTTAACAAATTAATGTGTCAAATGTAGAAATTTTTTGTTGGAACTTGTGTATTGAATTCAATTTTTTAACTTTTAATTAATTGAACGCACAAATTTTAAGAGAATATTTTTATTTTTAGGTTGCTTAACATGTGCCCTTAGGACACAAGATAACATGACCCTATATTTAACGATGTTTTTATTTCTGCTCCAAAAAAGTCTACAACTTGAATGAACTGGTTCAATGCGATGTCCCATTTTCATTTATTTATTTCAAAAAGTAATTTATGGCTTTGTATCGTTAGACAAAATTTTGAACATGCAGGAGATAAGTTATCAGTTAATATGATTGAAACTTGCATGTTTGATACCAATATTTCCACACAAGCTTTTTGAAGTTTTTTTTTTTTTTAAGAAATCAAAATGAAATTATATATCACACCAAGCAGTAATTCCCAAACATAAGGTGTGCCTAGGATACCACTAAAAGTTACAAGAGTTCAGAATCACAACAAACAGAGATTACACAAGTTAGCCAATGCCCAGTCAATTTAAAGGGCTTGACCATCACCGCTGCGTACCATAAATAAACACGACATTTTTAGCTTTCAGCCACCTTAAAGATAACAATTTAACCTTATCTAACAGTTGAGGGACTAAAGTAACAGAATTATTGAACAATCGATTGTTACGTTCATTCCACACTACCCAAGAACACAAGAGCCAAATAAGCTGCATGAACGAAGTTTTAGCTTTACCAACACCTGTCAAATGAGTAAACTGCACCAGATGATCTGCAATGATATTAGAGTCCACTCCAACAAAACCAATCCAATCGCGCACCTGCTGCCATAAAGATGCAAACGTAGTACAAGATAAAAATAAATGTTCGGCTGTCTCCACGTGACCGCACCCAGAAACACAAAAGATATCACCCGCGGGAATAACACCACAAATAGCCAGGTTAGCTTTCGTTGGTAATCGATCCCGAATAAGCCACCACATAAAAATTGAGACCTTCAAAGGAACCTGAGGATGCCACACCAACTCAAAAGGTAATCTCATCTGAGAATCTTCACCGTTTGTTAACAAATCATAGGCAACTCTCACAGAGTACCCCTCTGCAGTATCAGGAAGCCACTCCCAACTATCTGAAACATTAGGAACCAAAGAGATATCAAAAAGTAACGCCCTACACTCCTCTAGCAACGCCTCCTCACACACCCACAACATACGCCTCCAACTTCACCCCTCCCCACCCTGCTCCAGCCCTAGAGAGAACAAAGAAGCCACTGTAATGGTTTTGTTCTCTGCTAAGTCAAATAAGTTTTCTTTTATTAGGTTAAAGTATTTTTTATAAGTTATTTAAGGTAGATGTTGAGCTTATAATTTTTTCTACTGAATTTAAACCTAGGGGGGTCTTACTGAAAATATTAAATATCAATTAAAAATATTTTTTTTATATCATTTCATATTGATCGTTAGTTCGACAACCAATTTTACTACTACTACAAATTCAATTGGTTGGTTTATCCTCTATCAACTATTAGTTAGATAATTTGCTATCATCTATAAATCTATCCGCTATTAAGCTAATTTACTAACTATCCACTATTTTTTGCCAAAGCCTATATTTTTTAAAAGTGTTCTTATCTTATCTTATCATTTTTTTTTATGTAATTATTTCATTTTATTATTTTGCTGAGTAAATAAATCTTATGATTTTGTAAATCTCTCACAACCTCACCTAATGTGTCTGCTAATAGTAATTTTTTATTGACAAACTATACCAACATATATCTATTCAATGACAATTACATCACAGAATACACAATTTTTAAGAAAAAAATTTCTTTTCTAATTCCTTAACCAGTGTCCCGAGGCACCGGTTAACATTTTTCAATTTTTTATAAAGTTCCTCTCACAACTCAAAAATCTATTACATTTGTCGAATTGTAACTCTCGATCGGATAATTTTTGTTAAGAAATAGTACAATCCAATCTTATTTTGTACTCCATCCGGTCTCAAATATAAGAAAAAAAATTATTTTTTAGGTTCATTGAATAACTAATGTAATTATTTAACAATGTAGACCAGATACATTAACTACTCAATGAACTTAAAAAAAGAATCTTTTCTTGTATTTGAGATCTAAGAGAGTACCGGAACGTAACTTCCAACAAATTATTACGGAAGTTGAACAATTTGAGAAGTCTATAAAACAATTGCTACATAATTGCTGGTATCTAGTTCGGGACAATTTTAGAGATTGGCTTCTCAATCATCCACCAACTTTTGTATTTAATATGCACGATTTTTGACAATTGTTCCGTCACGATAATGATAGTGAACATGTTTTTTGTTTTCATCCATATTCTAATGAGGAAACCTAGTTGCCCTATTGAAATCCCACTTGATAGTTAGCAGGTAGCGTCCCACAATTTGAAAAATGGGGCAACAGCAAAATGACATTTCTACGACAAATATAATAAGCAATGCTCAAGAGGTTGGGAAGATCAAGGAACAAATTTCTTTGCTTGGCTTTTTTGAGATGTGAGAGAAGTAAATTTTTCAACACACACGTTGAAGGACCTTCCAACATCTTAATGTTTATATTTACGTCATAAGTTTGTATCATCAAGCTCTGCATGTGAGAAGTAATGTTGTATTTTTTTTTTGTCAAGTACCCTAATATATAGAAATTCAACTTTAATGTAAATAAAGTGAGATGATCGGGGGTCGAACTCCGGCCTTTACAAATATTATGTATTGTCCCTATCAACTTAGTTAAACTCACGGAGACGCTATATTATTTTATTTATTGGTAGCTACTTATTGCAAACAAAAATAAAATATAGGACACACGCATATTAAACTAGAGGGCCATTAATCAATTGGTTTGAGCTAAAGATAAAAGAGTTGGAAGGTTCAAATCTTGACAAGGAGGAAAAAACTAACAGTCATTAAAAAAGAGCCAGTTTTCAATCAAACCGTAGCTCTACTTCATAATATTTTACGAGTGGATCATTATTATTTTTAGTCAATTGAATTACAACATTTACATTAAAAAAAAATAAGTGTCCCTCTTTAAGTCCTATATGGGGGATCCATATTAGATAAACGAATATTTTATATTGTCATACTTGCAAGTAAGAAGGATCAAGATTCTCTCCATTTTTCAAAGAAATTGAGAATTCTGTTTATGAGAGAAATATACGCTAAAGGTCAGATGAATCCACAAAAGTATAAGTTTCACTAAACATGAAACCCTTTAATTTGGGTTTCTCTTTCATAAATGGAGCCCTTTATTTTATTTTTCAAGGAATAATGGTGAAGAATTTGATCCAAGAATCCCTTGATAAAAAATGTCCTACCTCGTAGAAAAGTCGGAGACTCAAGAAGGAATGAAATAAATATATGTCTATGGTTCCACAAGAATGATGGTAGCTCTTTTTTTTTTTTAAAGAAAAGAATGATGGTAGTTAAAATTAAAAGTCATAAACCCATCCAACATGTTATATGTTTCTTTCTCTATTTATACATGTCGGCCTTGACATTAGCACTTTGGGGCTGGTTGATGGGTTGTTGCTGTGACAAATTTAAATTAAAAGAATTTTTTTCCTCCACCCTAAGGTATTGCAGAAGTTCAAAAAGTAAGGTCTTAGGGTGGGAAAATATGCATTGTGGTCTTTTCAAAATTTGCATTTGAGCCAAGAGAAAGTCACCAGGCTAGGCCCAAATAGAAGCATTTAAGAGAAGAATTTTGTTTTGAATTCTGCTCTTTACCCAAACGGTTTTGCTCATTCCTAAAGTAAATGACCAACGCCTTCACCAAATTTCATATGAGACGTGCTCTATGTATGCAACGTGACTTAAGTCACGTATGAGAAAAAGAAGAAAAAAATCTCACGGGAGTTAAGTCCCACAGGCTCTAAGAACAAAAAGAAACCAATACCTTCACCAAATTTCATAATCCTGCAACTATTATATAATTGATACCATGTTATGGACCCATTATTTTTCCTTTCTCTAGGATTAGCTTTTCTAACCTTTCACCAAAATTGAAAAAACATTGGTGGGACTTGGACCCACAAATTAGTTTGATTTTTATATATCTTCTTCCCTCTAACAAACACACTAGTTTGGTGTTAAAAAAAATAATTAATTTAAGCTCAAAGAAAAATTGGTGTCTGACAAAATGCATGACCTGTCACACATGGATAACTGCAGTTATATGCACATCTTGGTTTAACAAGATTTATTGTAGCAGGTTTATGAAAATTGGTGTAGGCTTCTGTCAGCGGGACTTAATTCACGTAGCGTGAGTTAACATACGTAGGGGTAATTTCGTCATTCACTTGGGAATGAGCGAAAACTTTTGGGTAAAGAGCAAAATTCTTTTGTGTGTTTATAATTCACTCGAGTGATATATCCCTAACGGCACTTGTTACTCGAGCAAAATAGGAGAGGAACTGCATGACTAGTATTGCCTTTCACAATCGACACCATGAGAACCATCGTTACTATGCCTTCCATAATGTGAGCCATCACAGTCCATGATTGTTGCACCTTCAAAAGATTGCAGGGGCTTCCGTACTCAAACGGACTTATCGCCGGAATCCAATGGAAGATTGAATGTGGAAAGTGAATTTTGTAGGAGATACTGCCCAACAGCAATCTTATTCAAATGTTGCACTATGAACTCAATTTGACTTGTAAGTTGATACATAATATGATGCTCAATAGAGAAAACATGAAGACTGATAGATAATCTAATTTTATAGCTAAGTGTTAGATACACCAAACTTTGATGCCAATTTATCATCGACCCACAAATCCCCAAATATAAATTGTATAACTCGTAATATACGATGTTACAAATGCTGACAAAACTGTAAATGGACAAAAAAATGGACTCTAACCCATGTCTGTCCACGACCCCAATCTAGTCCATATATCCAGCTCCATTCACAAGAGAAGGAAAATAGCAACATGCAAATTTAATGGAGGGAAATCATGTGGTTTCTACTTTCAATTTACTCTCGTATAATACATGCATGATGAACAAATACACATTCCACAAGTTTGTGAATCCGTGTTATCTTTGGTGAGGACCATATTCCATTTGATCATCCAGCAAAACAGACAAAGAAAAATGTAAATCGTAAAATGGTTCTCGCTTGGCACACTTCTCGAGAGGTGGAGCTTTGCTCTTCAACCTTGAGGAACTCGGTTCTTGACTTGGACACGGATAAAAAAATTATTTCATGAGATGTACACAATTTTTACAGCAACAGATTCACATTCATTTATCATATATTCAATTTAGTCTAGTATCAAAAGAAAAACTACTATTTTGTCAACAAAAAAAAAAACTACTATATTTATTCGTATCAAAATTTTAACCTGGCCGTCTAACTATTATACCGATAAATTTAATAATGGGGAAGGGCATCGTAGTATTCTGCTCATTGGGTACTCATTGTCATCTCTAAAAAGATTAATTTAATTTCCGCGTTATTTTTTCACATTATGCCAAGGTTGAATTTCACAGGTGCATAATTGATGATCATTGTATCCGACCCAACCCATTTTCTTTTAGGTTGAGATACGTGCGTTGAAAAGGGTTGACTTAATCATAAACACCCTTAGCTACAAGTCATACTCCCTCCCAAAAGAAATATAAGTAAAAATAGTAATTGAAACGTGAATGTATATGGTTAAATACCCTTTTTGTTTATAGTATTTCATTTCATAGGGAATTCAAATTACAAGTTGGAGAATGCGGAAGAAAGTAAAATATACCAAATTTAGTAGTAAATTTTTAGAAAAAGAAATGAGCACAATTTCCTACTTAATTTGTCAATCACAATATTTAATAGGTTATATATATATGTATGTATGTATGTATGTTAGGCCCAATAAAATGCACAATTTTTCATATTGAGTCTCTACATAGATTTTTTGTTCAATATTAATCTCACTTTTTATTTAATTGGAGGTTAATTACATGGACTAATACACTTGAGATGTTAGCATTCTGTTGAGAAATTAGCCTCATAAATTTAAGGTAGAGAATTCAAATCCCGCGTTTTAAAAAATTATGGGTTTATTTTTTTAAGGAAAAAATAAATAAAGCCATAATCAAAAAAAATAAACCCATAATTTTTTTAAAACGCTTGAGGTGTTTTTAATAAGGATGATAGTAACATTATCATTAATGACACTTTAACTAATAAAAAAGTTCCTTCCTTAATTTAAAAAAAAATGGACTAAAACCAATCATTTTTGTAAAATGTTTTATAAAAATTGACTAATATCAGACAAAATTTAGATATTAAACTTAAAAATTTATAATTTACAGGGATTAAAAGCATATCTATCATAAAAGAACATACGTAGTAATGAATTGGTAAAAAAAAATGAATTAAAGTAGCCGAACAAAGTGTAAATGAGTCGAATATGACCAAACACTTTATCATGTAAGTACAACTCAAGTGTTAGTTGTAAGGACGTTGATATGTGCTTAGTTAAAGTTATTTGAATTTAACTGATTTATGATACATGGAAGGAATCAAGTTGATAGATAATTCATGACGGTCATGATTCAATCATTTTAACTCTACAAAAAATAATGGCTTGATAATATTAAGGGTTAATAAACTTTTACCCCCTGTAATATAGGGCACTTTTGGTTTTGCCTCCTATAAAAAAAAAAATTGGATTTGGTCCTTGTAAAAAAAATTTGTTCTAG
>Ga0315914_1001614_pt1 | contig 33997 bp, 17 predicted proteins | sample MpolenodulesMG_FD_203920 | JGI IMG/M metagenome (GOLD analysis project Ga0315914, IMG submission 203920) | Medicago polymorpha root nodule microbial communities from Los Angeles, California, United States - elongated nodules | ecosystem: Host-associated > Plants > Roots > Nodule | place: USA...
ACTTACTATCTATTTGGTGCATTTTGGTTTATTTTGAGATAGAAAGGCCTATGTTGCCAAATTACTATCTTTTTGGTGCATTTTGAGAATTAAAGACCTAAGTTGCCAAGTAACTTTTGCTCGACTTTAAAAGTACAATTACATGTCTTGCCAAAGTGCAATTTAATTTCCATCTAATTTGTTAATTTTTATCTATTTTCATGGTGTTAATGCGATACAATTTTCATCTGCAATGTGATACAATTAAAGCTTAATTTTTTTTAAAAAAAAAAATTGATTTTATTTTTTTTATGATTATTCTCAATAAAAATAATGAACAAAACAATAATTAAAACATAATTTCTTTGAAAGTTTTTTTAAGAAAAAAAAAGTTATGGGACCAATACCAAAGTGCAGGGACTAATATAAAAAAATGCTGAAAGTACAGGGACTAATGATATTTTTAAGTAAAAAATAATTAATAAAATAATAATTAAAAATTGATTTTTTTTTCAAAAAAAATAATAATTTGTCTTTTATTGTGCCACGTGGCACACCGTTAGTTTTGATTTTTTTTAACGGAAGGACTAAAGCCAAAAGTTTTAAAAAATGCAGGGACCAATGCCAAACAAAAAAAAGCACAGGGACCAATGCCAAAACTGAGCAAAAGTGCAGGGACTAAACACACATTTAAGCCTTTTCTTATTAAGAACATCAAATTTACTTATCTCCTTCATTCAACATGTAATCTTCATCCACTTCATTTCATAATCGAATCATACTTGTCATAAGAGATAAATTACCCTCAATTTATGATGTAGGCCTCACCGGTAGGTTTTTCTTACAATCAACTACAATTTTAATATCAAGAACATCAAACTTCTCCATCTTTTTCATTCAACATGTGATCTACATTTCTTTCATTCAGAATTGAATCATATTTGTCATTAAAGTTAAACTACCTTCAATTCATCAAGGGGTAATGTAGACTTTACCCGCAAAATGACTCTATCTATCCCTAATTATAATTACCCTTTTAAAAATAGTTATATCTCTAAATATAACCCATATACAAATTATTAGATGAATTTCCTATTTTTTCTAAAAATACGTTTAATTAATATTGTTAACTTATCTTGAAATATTAAGAGTCAAATTATTTACATATAAACAAAGAATAATTTAATAATAATCATGGATAAAATCGCACATTAACTACGCTACAATTTTTAAATATTAGAGTTTTTTATGGTTTAACCATTTCCTACTAGATTGACTATGTGTATCACCCTCAATTTCATCACCTCAATGCTTGCTCAAAATGCTAGATCATTCTTAATAATATCAATGTACTTGTGATTCTTATCTCCATTGTCGTTGTGAAGCTCAAAATGTTTCTGAAGTATCTTGCACTATATATCATCCCACTATCATTTTGATGAGGAGAATTGACAATGAACATTTTCTAATATTGCAATTTGATATTTACAAGCGGTTTGTTCTGCATTACTAACACTTAATGCATCATTTTATTCCTAGTTTGGGACCGCACGTAATTCTTCTCCATCCTTCTGAATTTCTTTGTTATTGATATTTGCACATGTGTTTGCCTTTGGTTGTTGGATCAAAATATGTTGTCTATGGAGACAAACGTAGAACACCATGCTTGATATTTCAAGCTCCTACAGACCATATTCTCTGAAGACCATCGACTAACACAATGGAATTCAAAGAAACTCTTCCCTATTTGACTCAGATGAATATCGTATTAGGCACGACTTCTGCAAAAAGGGATGAAAGGGTGGTTGTTTGCTGGAAGAGGAGGCATTGGCAATTGTGTTGTTGAAGTAGCCACAAAGAATTTCCCTAACATAATTCTCTTTTAAAAAATTTATGTCACTAAATATAAGACTAATCATCAATTACTAGACACATTCACTACAAAAAAAAATAATTTACCAGACACATTTACGATATGAACACCATATACATCACTACACTATCCTAATAATAGTTTTTGTCCCACTGGATGAAATTTTAAAAAAGAAGAACCTTAAATACATTATCCTAAATAGAGTTAGTCCTGTCCAAAAACAATGTATGATTCCTGTTATCAACGCGTTTTTTCCGAAGCACTTCCTGTCCCTTTCAAAATTCGCATTCTTCTTTTTGTTTTTTTACAAATTCATCACGGCCTATATTCCTAAACATAACCTTAACAAAATTAGAACTCAAGCATACAAAAACCGATGGATTACAGCACTATATCTAATCTAATTGATCACAATGATGAATGGAGGTTTCAGAGAGACACCATAAATTCCTCCCCTCTATACAGATAATACAAGTATAGATCTAAGAACCTCACGTGATTAATCAGTAAGCATTAAAACTAAATTAGCAAAGTCAAGGATGAATAAGTAAAAGGTAGAATTTTTCACTGCATTCCAGGCAAGGCCATGAACTAAATATTCAAGATCCGTTCGCATATGTTAAAATAAGAGATGAAAATATTTTAAAGCAAAACTGGGATTAAGGAAAACAATATCTCAACCTTGATAATTAATCTTACACAACATGATATGCCAAAAACTAATTCATCCTTCTGATGAGTTCGTTGATGTAGTCTTCCCTGTTTCCAGCATCACCACCTTCAACATAATGATTTCTTTTCTTCTTCATACCACCTAGGGGAGCTTTGAGCTTGAAAGGCCACAGGAAGTTGTTTGCCTCTCTGAAGTGAGGACCAACTGTTAGTATCTCGTGAATCAGATCTTCAATACAGATGATACCGTGCTTCCCAAGAACCTGCCCATTGGATAATGTCAGTCGAAGAATATATAAAAATAAACAGTCAGCATAAATGTTCAACAACACCATGCACAGAATCTGGACTGTTGAATCAAGATCAAACAACTCTTGTTCTAGCTTGAGCAAATAGGGCCCAAACAACAAAGTCGGAATGGAGAGCCATCCCATATAGGTCTGACAGTAAAGATTGCCAACAACAACATTTAGTGATTGCAGGGTATCCAATCAGACAAACCTGTTCGATGATAGAGTTGTCTGTCAAAGCAATTCTCTGCCTGTCAACTTTGCCGTAGCCCCTCTTGTAGATCAATTCCCTGACGCTCTTCAGATTAGGGTACCCGTATGTAACATAAGGCTCAACCCTGTGGAGCATGTTCACGGTTGCTTTGTTAACTTTGAGAAAGACACCATTAAAGATCTGCAGTCAAAAGAAATGGAAGAATAAGGCTACATTGTAATATTTCATGGATTCTTCAACACAGTATTAGAGGAGATGGAGAAAGGGAGCCAGAAGCCAGCAAAAAGGAAAATTCTAAAGTCAAAATTTGGTTGAATAAAGGAAGGAAAAAAAAGATAATTTATTAGGTGAATCCTCAGAAATTGTTGTCTAGTCTCACACATGATCCCATGCACTTTGGGCTTTAATAGTTAATCAATGTTGGAGACAGCACACCACACCACATCTATAGCTAAAATTCTACTTTTTTGCCCAGAAGAATGAGTATACAGGGATTGGAGATCAAAACCTCTTGGCTATAATGGGTCTATCAAGGATGGATTCTAACTAGTAACAAGTAAGGAGTATAGATACAAAAACAAGAGATCATAAATCAATACTTCATATCTTACACATTGTATTAAATTAATATACATTCAATTCAATAATTCAATATATATAACACAAACTAGTAAAACAACTTAACTCCCTTGTGAATAGTCTTTCTATGCTTAAGACAAGGGAGTTAAGTTTTTATTTTCCGTCAAAAAAATACTAATAACTTAACTCCCCTGTATTAAACATAGAAAGACTGTGCACAAAGAAATCACATCAAAGTGCTTTAGGTGTAACTATATCTCAAGGAAAAAACTATACATTGTTGTAGGTACACTTAACAGTGGGATGAAAGATCAGTTCAACAAGCTCAACATACATAAATTTAATAATAAATGCTTATAATATTCCTAGAATAACTCACTGAATAAACCTTTAATCAGAGGTGCATTGCATGATAGAGCAATGCTAGCAACACTCTCTTTTGAACACTCTCTAATACTCACTCTCTTATTGGTTTAAATCATTGTGGGTCTACACTTTGAAAATTGAACCCACCCAAAGTGGTGGGACATACTTTGATTTCATCCAATAAAAGAGTGAGTGCTAGAGAGTGTGTTGAAAAGTAAGTGTTGCTAGCATTCCTCTTGCATGATATCTGAAGAAGCGCATCCAAAAAACACAAGTGTATCACAATGAGGCGAGTTCTAGCACTAACTTATATACATACAGTCACAATAAATACATACATTTTACTCGAAACAGATAACCAATTACACACTAAAATGGTACGCAAACAGCACTTAACAAAATTCTATATCCAAAATGAAGTTTTACTAATCAATGGATTCAACAGCAACAAGAACAAAACCATTAAAGAGCAAAGCAATTCATCGAGTGACCAATCAAAAAACAATCAGAATGGTTACCTGTCTCAAACGCAAAAGCTGCAAAATCTTCCTTGATTTTGGGTCCATAGCGTTGATACTGAAATTATAATAAAATTCCCATTAATTAAAACAACAATAACAAGAAAACCAACTAGAAATAATTAGTATACAATAAAATAATAAATCAAATATAGTATGAAAAATTACCCTCTGATCCTGATAATGAACAAAAGCTTAGCTTCAGGGTCAACATAAAATCCACCCTTGAGTTTAGCTTCACGCTTCAACCTGATCAACTCCTTTTGCTGCACACAAATTAAATCAATAAATAATTGTATAAATCAAAAAGGTAGATGGATTAAGGAATTGTTTGGATTGGCTTATTTGAGCTTATATACAGGAATAAGTTGAGACTATTGGAGAGAACTAATTAGAAAAGCTTATGCCATTGTTCATAAGTTGTTTTCAGCTTAATTAGGGCCTGATTTGATTGACATAATTGAGCTTATCTACCGACATAAGTTTTGTGATACTATTTGGGAGAACTTATCAATACAACTAATGACATTTTTCATACGCTACTTCAGCTTATTGTCATAAATTCTACAAAATAGTTAATGGAAACAGTTTATAGCATATACAAAAATAATGTTATTTTATCTATTGCTGTAAAAATAGCTTATGTAAGCTTATACACATCAATATAAGCACTTGTGCTATAAGTTGCAATTAACTTTTTTATCCACAAAACGCCAATTACAAAGTTCTCCAACATAGCTTATGAAAACCGGTTATAGCTTGTACTAAAACAGTTTAACTTTATTTTATATTTAGCTATAGAAATAGTTTGTAAGTGATTATTATGATAAGCTATTATGCTATAAGCTGTTAATCCAAACAAGGCCTAAAATTACATAATCAAAATTATTATTAACAATAACTGATCATCATATTCCTTGGCGTATTGTTTGGCTCTACTCCAAATGAGTTTCCTTGTTTCAGCCCTCTTCTTCTTAGCTGAATCTTGTTCCTGCTTCTTCACCAATGCCCATTCTTCGTTCCTTTTCTGCTTCTTCAAAACGGATTCAGGAACCACCGTTTTCACTTCCTCTTTCGACATCCTTCAAACAATGAAGAAAATGAATCAAATCAGAGCACGAAAACCTAAATTACATTAGGGATGAAGAATAATAATAATGAATAACAGATGTATGAATCGAGAAGAAGAAGAAGATTGAAAATTTTACCTTGCCGCAGTAGATGGAGATGGAGATGGAGAAGAAAATGAAACTAGGGTTTGGGACTGAGCTTCAGATTTTATGCTTTCTTCATATTTCTGCCCGACATATATCAATGGGCTTTATGGACTGACATGTATGGGCTGGGCTAATCACCAAAACAATACGAATGTTACTCTTCTGGCTCCCCTGTTTACTCCCAGGCCCCCAAAATACCATTTTTGCCCTTGAACATAACGTTTGGGAGATAGAAACCGAACAGTTCGAGAGTTATCTCCCGAATGGTTCCTACTATTGAGTTGGCAAAATGCACAAGAAAGCCGGAGTAGAATGGTTTTACACCAGCAGCAGATTGACAACACAAGTTAGAGGAAACCAAACGCACGGTGTTGCAAATGTAATGTGGATGTTGCATTCTCAAGCTCTCAAAATAGAGTTAGCATAGGTATATCGTATATGCATCAGGGACGATTCAGACAATAACTCCTAAAACCCATCGAACGGGAGATAACTTCAAGTTGCTGGGTTTATATCTCCCCAACATAATGTTCATGGACAAAACATGTATTATGGGGGCTAGAAAACAATTGGGGGTGGGGGCACAAATTCACAGTTCAAACTTCAAAACATGTATGGCCTTTGTTGTTGTTCAAATTAAATAAGTTTTATAGAAAACTCGCATGTATCAAATGTTTTTTTAAATATATATTTTACCATCTAAGTCGTGCTTAGCCAATGAATATTGATTCGGTTAGCAAAGAATTACTAACCTCCAACGTCCTAATCTCATCGGTGGACCTCTGGATGGTTGATTAATAGGCACCTCAATTTCGCTTATGACCGAGTTGTAACTTTCGCTCAGTTATTTTTCTGAGTAAATGTTGATCTAGTCATTACTCCCATTCGATAATTATATGGAGGTTTAGAGTGTGTTCGAACTACATCTTGCAAATGTCTAGTGGCGTGTACGAGATTCAATATATACTGTGTTTAGACTCGTAAACTTTAGAGACGATGAGGGAAAGCAAAAGTTTTTTTCTTTTAAAAAAGAATGACATCTAATGTAATTACACATGTGTAACAAAAAAGGTTAAAAAATAAGTTGATTTACACACCGGTGTCATGTCAGCTTGTTGGCATGGTCAGAGGAGATTAAGGTGGATAAACTAAAACTTGCTGGGGACAAAATACCATTTAACTCTAAAAAAATCATCATCATCGTCATCATCGTAGGTTAAAGGGAGGGAGGGAACGTGTTTGGAGAAGAGAAGAGTGAAACTTGGTTTGCCCTAAGGTAAAGAAGAAGAATAAGAGTGAAGAGAACAAGCCAGACGTTTAAGATAAGAGGAGTAAAACCTTGCCTTCACTTGCATTCTATTTTTCTTCCCGCGTACTTCCTTTGATGTTCAGAAAATTCAACTTTGGGGGTTTTGGGAAAGGAATTTATATTTTCAAATAGAAAGAGGACTTTGATGAAATGACGTGGTAATGATTTATGTCTGAAAGTAGAAAAATGAAGATGAATTCTTATTTCTATAATCTGTATGTACTACTATACTTTGCATATGTTATACTTCATCTGTCCCATAATAACTGAGTCATTTGTAAAAAATATTGTTTCAGAAATCTTGACCCATTTCAGTTTTCAATACAATATTAATTACTTTTTTCCAATTATATATATAATTAATACTACTTTCATTACTCCCAATTCAATATATTTTACTTTACATTTATGATAAAAAATAATGCACCAATACTTGACAAAGACAGTCAAAAACCATTTTTCTCTCTCTTTAATTTATACACTTTTCTTAATCTGTGTGAAAAGCCAAACTAGCTCAGTTAAACTGGGACGGGGGAGTAGTAGTTTGTTTGAGTGTTTGATGTTAAAAGGAAAATTTTAAGTTACATCAATTAAATAACCCATTACCTTTACATTTTAGATGTTCCAAATAAAAAATTATCAAACCATACAATTGAGTTTAAATGTTAATAAGTTTCACAAAGGATGATTTTTTAAGTTTTTTTGAGTTTGATTGTTTGATGGAATAATTGATGGTTAGGTTATCCTTACGTCATAATCGAACTTCGGATTACTATGGCTCATTTCCTTTGTAAACCGGAGGGTGACACTAAGAAAAAATAAAATTATTCCCTTATAAACCGGAGGTTAATGCTGAAAAAAAATATATTCTCAAGTTCATGAATAGAACTTAACAATGGATTTGAATTTACAAGGGATTTTCCCAAAATCCCACAACATGTCAAAATGTAAATGTAAATGTAAATTTCATTAATATTATTATAAAAATTGTGAAATATGGTTTTATTGAAATGTTTTTTAATTGGTTAATAATTATATTCATTGGCTTTAGGAATTGAATACTTCCTCAAACATATAGAAATATCTTAGAATCAAGTATGAATTCAAGAGAACTGTGTTGTTGTGTCGGTAAAATATGAATTCTGAAAATTACTCAAAGTAATTTTTTTTTTTTTGAAGAAAATTACTCAAAGTAATAGTTTAATTAATTGACCTACTTACACCTAAAATGAAAATTACTCAAAGTAATAGTTTAATTAGTTGATCTACTTATAACTAAAATGATTGCTTCCACCATGATAATGAGTTTGAATGAAAAGCACAGTGGTTTACGTATATGACTAATATATCGATTTACATTACAATTCTAATTAACAATACATCATACGCAGATATCTTCGTGGAGAAAATCTCCAAAACAAAAAATCCATAGTTTTCATTAGCCAAAACAAAAAATCCATATTTTAACTAACCAAAAGCTTGGATGAAGTTAACGAAAGAGGTAACATTAGGGAGGAATTAGAATTGTTGGTGATGGTGTAATGATGAGGTTAGGTCTAGTTGTTGTTGGGTTGATGAATTTCTGGATTTTTAGATTAGAGATGAATGAACATTGAGTTGAGTGATTAATTTTTAAATTTTTTGTGGGTTTGTTTGATTAAGATGATAAAGTTTATGAATATGATGAAAAAAAAGAGGAGGGAAGGAGATGATATTAAGTTTTAGCCAATTATAAACTAGCGTATGATGCTTAATCAAGAACTACACCGTATAATTGATTCCATCATTGTATGCCTGAATCCTGTAAGTTTTGTCCAGAAAAAATTTCTTAAACAATTCTTTTTTCCAATTAAGAGTTATTGAAAAAATAAAATACCAATTTTATTGATAAAAAGTCATTCCAAATAAATTTTAAAGAATATTTTAAGGAAAAAAATTGGAGGGATTGAAGCTCCCTTATCTAGACCTACAAAAAATGTGAGAGTGATTGTTTGTAAGCAGTTGACCTGATTATTGTTGATCGTGATCATACCTTGCACAATTATGCTACTGATATCCTTCATATTAAAGATGCACTACATGGAAATGGAAATACAACATTGATGCATGTTCTTAAGGAACAAAATATGTATGCAGATTTTATGGCAAATGAAGGATCACATGCAAGGTGCTCTGCTAACTGGAACTGCCTTCCGCCTGCCATGGAATCTCTCATCCTGAGAGATAAGCTTGAAACTTAATTTATTTTCTCCCTCTTTTTTCTTTTCTTTTTGCCACGTTACATTGTAACGCTACCAAAAAAAAAGACCTACAAAAAATGATGACACAAGAGCAACTCCAATGACGATCTTTTTCTTTGGTTATTTTGTGTACCCCATTATGACACAACATCTTGAAGTAACTCACTCATTTTTAACTTCAATGGTGAACTTTAAAAAATTCATATTGTACCCCACAACCTAACCTTACACATTAATATTATATTCATATTTAATTTTATTACAACTGAAAATATTAATTTAATTTATTTTTTAAAATTAATATTAAAATGAAAAATAAAATAAAATTGAACATCAATTTTTATAACAATAATTGAAAATTAATATTAAATTCATAACATACACAAAAACGATTAAAAAAATAGTGTGATCCTACTAACGGTTAATTTGAATAACGGCTAATTTGACTAAAATTCATTCTACATAAGATTAAATTTTAATAGTACTACAACATTTGATCTTAACTAAAATCCATACTTTTCTTTGAGCTTATTACAATATTTTTCATGAACTTGACGTTGACTCTCATTCATCGAGGACGTGTCTGACATGATGACATGCATTGCTTTAAACTCCATCTCATCCTTCTTTAAGATGTTTTCTTCCTCCTTAAGTTGTGTGAGTTTATCCATGATGCTACTCTTTTACCCATTGTGTTGTGTCATGGACGGTCTTAGAAGACGTTTTAGTTGCATTTGCACCCACCTTTTGCCTTCCTTTTGCCCCATTGGACATTCCACTGGAGATGTTGAATTAAATTCATAATTTGAAGTTGTTTCTAGATTCAACGATGATGAGTATGCCCCACTAGTAGAAGTCTTTATTCTTTTTTAACGAAGTTGCAGTCGATCCTCCCACCCATTTAGGTTCATCTTTTAACAATCACCATGCATACTCAAGAGTGAATGGTGCACCATCATCTTGAGAAGAAAAAAACATGTGCATTATCCATGATGTCATTCACTAAGGTTCCACTTTTCATTCCATCAACAGTCGAAGTGTAACACCTGACAAATTTTTGAACGAGACCACTTATTCGACTCCATCGAGATTTTAATTGACTAGGTTTCTTCTCTCGCAACTGTCCACGATACTAGTAATACTTTGTAGTGATTCGTGATCAACAGTTGTCTTATTTTTTTTATCATTTCCCACAATAAGATCCTTTGAAATATTGAGATGAATAAGAAGTATGTCCTCATCCCTTGTGAATAGCTCGCGAGGCTTTTTGGGAGCAAAACATTTTTTTCTCCTCAAGTGTAATATTTTCAAGACCAACTTGAGTTGAAAATTGTGAAACATGACATTCCGACGTAGAACTAATTGGTGGGTTCATAACGAGTAAACTCTCCACTTTGTGTATCCATTAGTTGGTGGCAATGGGAAAATGGTTGGGTTTGTCGGCGATGACGAAAATTTAGAATTTTGAGAACTTCGGTGTTGGTAATTTTGCATTAAAGAAAATAAAGGTTGTTGATATTTATATTGATTGGGATCCAAGATTGTTGATAATTATATTGATTGGGATCCATTAGAGGATATAAACAATGAATAATGAAGACCAAATAAATGAAATTATGAACTTAAAACTACGAGGGTGAGTTTGTGTGTAAAAATAAGAGCAAAGAGATAAAATTGTGAGAAAAAAGTTGAGTGAAATATTTTTGAATGGGCACAATTACAATTTACAAAGGATAACATTTTTGAATGGACGCGCGGTGGATCCCCATAGAAATATCTGCGATGTATGTTGGACTATCTCTTTATAACTACAAAGGAATCGAAATACAATGGCTAGCCATCCCATCTTGGGACCCTTTTTGCATGCTAGGGGAGTCTATGTTAGGAAGACTACGCCGCGAGAATGGGTTGGTGGCCTCCATGCTGCATGGAGTGTAGGGGCAAAATGTGGATATCAGTCAGTTGCTTACATTTATTTCAAAACCATGGTGTTGAGTATGCCAACTTCGAGGATGAGTACTTCAACTTTGTTGATCAGGTGAACGACCACATGAATCATATGATGGGTAACGTTGCAATGATTATAGACATCTTAAACAACCTTTGATTGTAAATTCACTGAGTTATCTTGTGATTGCATAAAAAAAATGTAACATGTTTAAGCATTTTTTTTAATCAAAGTAACCGTTAGTTTGTCAAGTGACGGTAATTGCATGCTACTCCAGCCAAAATTCAAGCAAAATTCCATTTTTTGGCGAAGACAGTTGGCGCAATGATATGGAAAAAGCAACTGTTGGAGTTGCTCTAATGACAGTAAAAAAAATTCTTCCAATAGGATCCCATATTCCCATGACTAAAGGGCGTAATTATAAAAATATCTCCACAAGTTTTTGAAACACAACCTTAAGTTAAGGATTTAATCCTCGTTTACACAAAAAATATTTTGATGCTCTCGCAAAAGATTTATACATTTCTCTACAACATCCCATTTTTATCTATCTCTTTTACTTATTTTCTCTCTTTGTTTCTATAAACCACCTCCTAACTTCTCCATCTTCTCTCTCATTTCACTAACTTTTTTTTTTGTTGGAGAGGGGTGCTTGTGGTAGAGGATCAAATTAAAAAATTAAAGGAAACAAATGCATTGGGTAGTTAGTTTGAGAGGGGAGGTAAATGAGATTTTTTTTAAAATAAAAATAAAAAGAGAATGGGAAGATGGAAGAGAAAGAGTCTTAGAGAGGGAAGGAGGAAGAAGGGGGACACGACTATGGTGATCAGAGACTATGCGGCTGAGAAGAGAGAAGGGGGTGGATGTGTCAAACACCTTATTTTTCATTGAAAAGCAATAAGCAAGTTTTCAAATCCTTCAAAAGGATATTGCATGTTGGAACAATGAAGTATTTTGTGCCCATCTAGTGAAAGAAGTTAAGGGTGTTGAATGTTGATATTGGCCACCTATATTTTCAACTAATATGTCATATGAATTTCCACTGGCCAACATATTTGGTATGATTGAGCAGTATTGAGAAAAACTCAAGTCTCACATCGGATAGATGAGACTCTTGATGAGAGTTTATATAGAGGAGACAATCCTCACCTTACAAGCCGATTTTGTAAGGATGAGTTAGGCCCCAAATTTCAACAGGCAGCCAAACCTAGTCCGTTATTTTCTCATATAGAAATTGTTTACTCTTCAAATCTAATTTAATTTTACTAACGCTTCACACTTTCATTGATCATCTCATAAGTATGATTGCATCCACAACTATAACCCACTGCCATGTTAAGTGAATGATTACTAATATTCATCTTATTTTCCTTTTCTCATCATGCTAGTTTTTTCTTTCCTGCATAAGAAGCATACATAGTGTGTCGATATTTTATTTTATTTTAACAAAAATAAATGATTTCATTCATTTAAATTTGATAGAGTACATCGATACAATACAAATTCTCTAAAAACAAAAGGGATGAATTTGTGAACAAACCCACATCATCTATGTTAATAGCGTAAAACGACAAAGTACAGAAGCATACACATATGACTATATTCAAGTCTCTGGAATATCCATGTCTCCAGATCTGCAATGCTGACAACGCCAAAATCATTGATTGGATATGCACCAGATCTAAGCTGATCTGACAATCCAAACCGAACAAATACTTGAACATAACAAAAAATACAAACAACACCGCACAAAGACGACGAACAAAACAGCGTCGCACTAAGACGATGAAATCACGAAAGAAAAAACGAAATAGGTGTGAAAATCACTTATTTCAATAAAAGGTAAAGAGAAAAACGAGTTAGAGGGATGGTTTTGGATCAAAATTGACCATAAATCACTCGTCTTTGATAGATGAAGGAAAAGAAACCAGAGTTTTAGTGACAGTTTATAAGAGATAATGAGAAGAGAGAGCTTAAGAAATATGATTTTTAGTGTGTCGATTTTATTGCTAACACATAAACATAATAAATTATTTTATTCTTGCATTGAATGATAATTATAGTCCACGCAGATAATTCAAATCATGGATTTATCAAGTCATTCGGATAAGCAAGCCCTTATATTGTTTATCAATCTAATTTCAAAATGACCACTAGCAAGGTTAGTGGGAACTTTAAAAATGAAAGTCTTTGATTATTTAAATATTATTATCATTAGATTAGATTAGATTTTAGTGTTGGTGAAAAACCATAAATAATATGTTCATGATCAACATTCTTTAAACATTTATGATTAAAAAAAAAGATTCTTTAAACATTTATAATTATAGTCGTTAACGTAAAATTATTTAGGTTATCTTGTGACATCGTAAATTGTAGATACAGTTTAGCAGTTTCAATTTATAAAAACTATTTTCAAATGAGACACCATTTTTTATTTTTTTACTAAAAGAGATACACCATAAGTTTTTTTTCTCTTGGTGTTATAAAGTAACGACACAACAAAATGGAAAAAGTAAAGAAGAAATTAAGTTACAAACATATCTCTCCGGACAAGAGATTCCATGTCAGACAAAGACAGTTTTAATGACCAGAACGCTTTGAATATATACGACCTCTCCTTAGTTAAAAAATTCGCACATATATTTTATTTTCTAAGAACATGCACTAATGTAGTGTTACCATATCCATATAAAGTATCTCTAGTATGAAGATACGAGTAATACAAGTGTGTTGATCACAACCAGCAACAAGCAACTCCACTGTTACCAAGTAATCACTCTCACAAATAATAATGATATAGCATTTGTTGTGACACCAATCAAGAATCGTCTAGATACCATGCAACTAAGCCAACAGGCAACAACACACCACCTCCAACTTCATAGTGAGAAAAATCAGTCATTCGATCTCTTTTGTAGTTGCGAAAAACACCACAACACCTAAGAACCTAGAGACTTCTAAAAAACTACCATCAATATTGAGTTTGAGAGTACCTTCTCAAAGGGGCTTCAATTAGCCAAAAGACATGATAGGTGGGGCTCCAACACCATTAGTTAATATTATATTATGAGTTACGCATGCATTGCAAATTGAGAGTTGCTGTTTTGAGATTCATTGTGTCTTAGTAACACAAGTAAATGACCAAAAAATCCTGCGGCAGTTAACTGCCGGCATGTTTCTTAGTTATAAGCCAACGGTAGTTAACTATCGCTGGAGGTATCTTAGTCTTTTACTTATGTTTTTAGGAAGTATTGAAAGTCAGAAAAGCAATTGTCTTGCAAGTTTTCACTAGCAATTAAAGATTCAAATTCTCTACAACTTGCTTCAAGTGCTTGAATATACGGAGTATCTTTTTACTAGTTTGAACCCCATGCTTCTATGTATATTTTCTATGTTCCTTAAAAACATCGATGAAAACGAAAGGTAACTAAATTATATGTTTTTGTTCTAAAATAAACATATGTTTCTGAATTTAAAAATTATCCTCCTCAATTCCAAATTTTTTTCAAGTGTCTTTCTTTTCACGTTGCTATAGAAACTCAAATATAGAGAATGAGAATGAGTACGATGTTGTAAAGGTAGGCATAGTGGCACACAGAGCATAATATTGTTGAATTAGTAGCCATTAATTGGAAGAAGTTTGTTACGAATGAATTGCACCGGTTAATTTAGGGTTGTTTATATTATGCAATATTGCATAGGTTTATGACAACTAAACATGGTAATTTTTTTTATTGAAAGCAACAATATTTATCACAAAATTATGTTTTTAATATAATGTGTATAAGTTTTAAGATAAATTTACTACTTTAGCCTATACAAGTTTGCACCTGATAGAAAAATCTATTAATTTATTATTAATTAAGGACATAAGAAGTCATTACTTGCATAACAGCAACAAAAAAAAAGTCATTGCTTGCAGTGATATGACAAAAGTTATACTACTATTTGGTAGAGATATTTCCTTGAAGATAAGATTCTTTAAGAGTCTATAAGATAGAGACGATTCAATTTGTAATCAAACATACTAAAGAAATGAAATTTTACCGACTTTAACTCTTTGGATCCCATACTTAAAAAAAAAACTCTTTGGATTCCTTCTGAAAAAGAAAAAAAAAACTCTCTGGATCCAATGTTACTATAAAAATGTTTTCCACATATTTTTAGTTATAATTCATCATATATACGCATTTTTAAAAATATTATATAAATCTTAATTAAAAATTATATTTTGGTAAAAATATAGTTTTTATATTCAATTTAATTACTTTCTCTTACTCATTTTTCTCACGTTTTTTGGACATTTAAGGGTTCTCTCTTCCCACGTATTTTTAAATATCACCAATTGAAATCTGATTACATGAGTTTATTTCAAAAAATAAATTTAAACTAATATATTTTGATTCATAAACGTTTACTATGTTTTATTTTTTTTTTCTTGTCAAAAAAATAAAATAAAACATAGTAAACGTTTATGAATCGAAGAAAAAAAAAATAAAACATAGTAAACGTTTATGAATCAAAATATATTTTTTGAGAGGCTGTTTTATTAATATTAGTCATATAATTTTTTTTTGAAAAAATTAAAATGAGATATATTATAAACAGTTACACCCCACACAAGGTGTGCAAGGCGAAACACCAGAAAGTATTTACAGAGTCAAGGTGCCAAAAAGAAAGCACCAACCAGACAAAAAGCTAAACTACATAATTATGCCCATGCAAGGAACCGGATGTTTCCACCAGTCGTGATAACTGTAACTGAAGGAAACATGTTTAGATTTAAACCATAAGAATGAATTTAGCTTGACTCTTTCTAAAAGCATGAAAGGGGTAAGAACCACATTTTCAAAGATACCATTGTTTCTCTCCTTCCATAAAACCCAAACAACAGCAAACCAAATGATCGATAAGAATAGGTGAGAACTCCTTGGCATACCTGCCGTTTTAGCGAACTGGTTGAAATGATGTCAAATATCACCTGGATGAACTGAAAAAATACCTAACCAAAGTCGTACATCTGCCCAAAGACCACTGGAGACGTCGCAATTCAAAAGTAAATGCAAAGCCGTTTCGAATATCACCATTAATGACACCCCGACGGAACAAGTTGTCTTTAGTCGGTAATCTGTTCTGGAGAAGGCGCCACACTAGAAGAGATACCTTTGATGGAATTTGTTTCAGCCAAACATCGTCCACGATAGTCCTATTGGTCATCACGTCTGAATTCGTAATGTACCGGTAGGATTCCTTCACAGAATAGCCACGGATAGGATCCAACTGCCATCTCCAAGAATCATGAACGTTGTCCTGCAAAACAATGTTATATAACAGAGCAGAACACTCCCTCACACTCTCCTCCTCCCACGCTAGCAAGCAGCGTCTCCACACCCACGCCAATCCATCCTCCTCCCACCCTAACCTCGACATCTCCTCCATCATACTCTCCTTACGAACGGATAAATCAAAAAGTCTTAGGAATTTTAAACGTAAAGGAATCTCCCCAAGCCAATTATCATACCAAAAAAGAGTACCTGTCCCATCACCTACCACCCGACGGACATTATCATCGAACCAATGCCAAACTCCCTCTCCAACCCCCTCTCGCACCCTACACACCATATGCCACCAAAGCGAACTTTGGTTTCCACCCTCCTGCAGCCGCCCCCCAACCTCATCATAACGAGCCTTAAGGACTCTATACCACAACCCTTCCTTGTCATTCAATATCCGCCAACACCATTTTCCTAACAAAGAAAAATTAAAAGCACCAACCCGCCTAACCCCCAAACCTCCAAACTCCTTAGTAAACCTCTACTTCTTCACATTTAAAATGTGTGAGTTACAACCTTTAAGCTACTTGACTAAAAAAATTATTCTCCTTAAAGAAAAATAAAACTATTAAACGAAGATTTTGCGTTGTTGAAGAGTTTATTTTGCGTTATTTTCGTTTTTTTGAAAGTGTTATTTTCATGTATTGTTTTGGTTGGCTGTCGTTACTCTTATTATTTTGTAATTTGGTTTTATTATTCATGACGTATTGTATCGTGTGATTAGTTTTGCTACTAAACCCTAATTTAATTTGGTTGGCTGTTGTGTTATTAGTTTTGTTAATATATTGCTTGGTTGCTCAAAAATAAAATTATTGTTTGGTTTTTTGATTTGTTTTAAGGAGAATATATGAATATTACTTTTTTTAGGGGTACATGAAATATTACTTGGTTATGTTATGACTACAAATATTTTACACATTGAAAAGACCAAGTCTGTTAACAACTTACTTCGAAGAAGCTAAGAAATACACACTGAATACATGAAATATTTTGTGAGAAGAAAACTTCGGCACATTGTTTTCTATGTCTGTGGGCTACATCATGAACTTAAGCCTATAATATTCAATTGATTATCAGTGCTATTAAGAGGATCAGTGTTATTATTTATAGTGGGACCTATAACTATTCCATTCATTACGCATGAAAAAATCAACAAGGGATAAAACCAAAAAAAGAAAATAGTAGCAAACCCCACCATTAACACAGTATAAAATATAATAAGACTAAGAGCACTACAAATTGGGTCGTAGCTGTGATATATCCATTAAGAAATTGCATTGTGGTTTCGATAGTTAATTTGATTCTATACAGAAAAAATGGGTTCTCTTATGGCAGGATGGGGCTCTTCTTCAATTGATCCTAAATCAGGTACCATATGATTAATAACGATACTTATATTATACACATATATGCTTTGTGCTTAGTATTTTATGTTGTGGAGCAATTAATCATATTAGAACTTAGAAGATAGTTATATTGATGAGTGAACTTTTTTCACTGTTTCAGCCATACTTAAAAGAAACCAGTCACTTACAAAAGATGAAATTGATGCTTATTGGAAATCAAAGAAGAAGATAGAGGAAGAACACCTTAGAGCAATTTCCAATTTGTCAAAGACCATTCAGGTTTGGTATTAAAACCTCTACTTGCCACCTTCTAGCATGACGGATCCACCTCATGGCTTGGTGCGACTATCACCACACCAAATTTTTTAAGAAAAAAAAAACACATGAAAGACGTCCATAAAGAATGAAATGTTAGAGAAAACAGACAATTTATTTTGTTTTATTTAACAATTATTAGGGTTCAAATATACTTGAGCTAATAAAACTAACTCAAATACAACCAGTAAAACTGTTATTTTAAGTGAAATACAATCTTTAATTTTATTGGACAATTTTTTTTTTTTTACATTAATTGTTGTTTTAACCGCACCAAAGTATTAGTCATGCATGCATCTGCCTCTTTCTAGTTCTGTCTGGTTTTTTTTTTTTTGGTCACTACTAAATTATTGAAATGAATTAAAGATTTTTTTACATTTTGAAAAGATCAACAAGGGATAAAACCAAAAAAAAGAAAATAGTAGCACACCCCACCAACACTATATAAAAGACTAAGAGCACTACAATTTGGATCGTGATTGTGATCTATCAATTTTTTTAATCTCTATAAAAAAAAAATCCAATTTTAATGTTTTTATTTCATGATGGAGTAACAGACAAATTCCATTTTTTTTATGTAAGTAATTTAGAGTAATTTTAATAATAAAAGAAGACGCAATTTAGAAATTAATGTTTATGATGCAGCCTGAACTGGCAAGCAAATACAATGATCCTGAAAAGAAGCTTCAGAAGTCAATGACCATGCCCGTGGCCCACGTAAGGGACCCCTTTAATATGAACGTACTTGACACAAATTTGGAGCAACTTATCAACAAAAATGGCTGGTAAATTAATCTACTCTTCTAATTATTATAGTTATATAATAATTGGTTAGTTTAATATTTTTACACTTTTTTTGCTATTTTTGCTAGAGAAAGTACTCCTATATATATAAGTTTATGGATCATATATTAATTGAATAATTTGAGTGCAGGTGGACTAAGAGTAACTGGGCATTTCTGAATGAGCCACCAATGATGGAAGCTGCATCCAACAAGTATGCAGCACAGTTTCACGTTGCCAGTTTGGGATCGTCAAAATTGAACCCCGTAGATGAAGTTAGTGATTGATCATATAAATCTAACTAAGCACTAAACCTTGTATATATTTATGTCACATCAATATAATGTAATAGTATGACTAGTGTTGATTGTTGAACCAATAGCGGTGTTCGTTTTTGGAGTCTCACTCACTCATGTTGCTATTTATGTTATGAAGTTTGATGTATGCAAATCAACGTGTGTTTCCCGGTTAATTTGTTTGAAGAGTGTAATATTGTAATGAAGCAATTCAATAGAGCATTTTTTTTTTTTTAAGAAAAAATTATTTAAGAATTTGATAGAGCTTTTGCATGTAACAAGTAACGATTCCTTGTCGACTACATTTTGTCAAAAAAAAAAAAGATTCCTTGTCGACTACATGTAAAATAGGAACTCATACCTTGATCTTTACACCACTCACATACACACATACATCGCACACTAACTACTTGCATTAGACCTACCTAAATGGTAGATAGGATATTAAGTTGTTCCTTGAAAACTTTGGATATTAAGAAGTTGTAAACTTTATCCTTGCATGTGTAGAGATATTGTTCTACTGAAATGTAGAGAGAAGCACTATTTTCTTATGACTTGAAAGGATTCACAAACTTCCTCTAAAAAAAAATATTTCCACAAACTTGTTTTAGACTTGGAACACATATATGAATAAGAGTCTTGTTGACGAATGTCTTGAGACACTCTTTAAGGATCCCAAATTTAAAAATTATTCTTTTAAAAAATAAAATATTACAAATTTCAATGCATTAAATACACATATTTTCATAAAAACTCGCTACTAGGGTCCTTAAAAAATTTCCCCAAAACATTAGTTAGAATTTACCTATCAATAAATATTTGTATGTCTATATCTACCTCTTATGTGTTGCCAAAAAGACTAATGCCAAGGCTCCAAAGAAAACTCGATCCATATTTGTGTAAAGGTTAGGTATTTGTTTTATATTAAAGAAAAATGAAAGACTAAAAGTTGTATCCGCATTAGGTCTACCTCTCGATTGTGCTTGTCACTTGAACATATTAGGTCCAATAAAAATTAGAAGAACATCTTGTTCAATTTATTTTGAAGAACATAACTTTAAAAAACAAAAAAATAATCTTAAAATTAATATATTTGATTTAAATCTAACTTTTTTTGGACTTTTTATTAAGTTAGGCATCCATAAGCAATGACAAGCTAAACTCTTAAAATAAACAAGTGAAAATTAGGACACATCTTTGACCAAGCATAATTGTACAAAATCAAAGTTGTAATGAGAAACTATATTTCTTTAAAAAATGGCACTTAGGTAGCTCAGTCGTGAGCCAAAGAAGGCTGAATAAGTTTATGCAGAATGTCCAAAATTTGAAGCCTAAAAACCAACATAATCAGAATCTTACAAACATTTGACTGTTAAAAAGAATCAATACCAATTTTGAATTGTGCATAAAAGAAGATAGTGAAGGAAACCAAAAAACGCTTAAATTTCAACAGATGAACAGAAGCGCGAAACACCACGGTCAAAATTGGTATTGATTCTAAATTTGAAGCCATGGAAGCAGAAATTGTCTCAGTTACTACCAAGCAAAAAACTGAAGTTCTAAAATTGAAGCACAATTATGAATAAAGGGCAATGAGCAAAGATGCTAGCCAAGTGAAACATAAAACAAAGTTATAAGCAATGAAGAGCACATCCAGAAAAGCAATAGCATCTTACATTGCAGGTTATTCATACAGGATGTATTATCAAATTGAAAATGAAATATACATAATTTCCTGCTGAAGGTTGCAATGTTGACCTCAAATCTGTATACTCTAAATCAGATTTACGCCCAAGCAACTCCTAGTTAGTTATTTTCCGGATTGAGGTTCTTCTCAATGAGAATCATGTTCAAGTTGTTGGCTACTTCATCCAATCCAATTTCCATAAAAGCATCCATAATCCTTTTACAATCAAGCACATCAAAATCTGTGGTAGTCGATTGTTTCCATTGATCAATAACTTCACCTGCTTCTTTTGCATGATCAAGAATCAGATATGCGGAAATAATGCAGATATAATTCCTGCTAATCATTTTCTGTTTAGTCATTCTGAATGAATTCCATATTTGATCAAGTTTATCCTTATTTCCCAACCCAGCATAAAGAATGACCAGTAAGTCATATGTTATCCATTGACTTTGTGTGATCCCTTTCTCAGTCTCGACGAGTGAGTTGGAACTTGCACCATCAAGATGGCCCGCAGTGAAATATACGTTGGCCAGATTCAAATATCTAATCCAACTTTCATCAGAACCAGCACCATTACGCATTTCTTCAAGAATCCTTCTAACTTCATCAATATTAAGAGAAGCAGCACATGAACTTATCCATAGATTGAAAGTGAAGATATCAGGGACAACCTTTTGTTGTTTGAGGTCTTCGACAACTGATGGGATCTTTTCGACTTGCCCGACTGACATGTAAAGAGTCATCATTTCATTGTACGTAACGGCATCAAAGGGGAGGTTTGAATCTTTTATCCTTTCATATAGTTCCTCGGCCTTTTCGGTCATTTTTGCTCCTGCATAAGAATGGAGGAGGGCCGTGTAAGTCTCGCATGTCTTGGCAGAAGGTGGTAAAGCTTCAAAGTAGCGCTCTGCAGCATCAATGCCAAAAACCTTGTTCATCAAATCTATGCGGTCTGCATAATCAGAGTCCGATAACTCATATTCTTCATGACTAACCATCCATTCTGATATCTGAAATCATCAACAGTAAAAAAAAAAATGTGAAACCGTTCTATAGAGCAAAACTAATACATGAAACTACAATGAATCAGAATAACACTCATGAATAGCCAAACAATATTAATTCAAAATAATATTCACTTCTTGAAACTGCTTTGGCGTTGCAATGGCCTAATATGCGCTCAGATTTAACATAGACCCTTAGTTAGCACTGAACAACACCAGAGGACCTTTTGTTCCAACAATTACAAGTATAACAAAACTAAGTAAACTATTAATTTGTGAACCTTATAGAACTATTAATCTTGCAGTGTCCAACACCGACATGACAATGACTCATGACATTACATTCAATTATGTCATTTTCTCAAATAATATTTGGTGTCAACGTTTCAGTGTTGTGTCTGTGTCAATGCTTCATTAGCTATTAATAATCATTGATGAAGATTCAGTAATTGTCTTGATTTGTTAATACAAGGATATGAACATCATCTTAAAAGCAACAAAAATTCAAAAACTTATATGATCTGCTGCGTCTTCTAAAGATATTCTTTTTTTACCTTATCTTAACCATTTCCGGAAATTATCCCCAATTCACAATCAGAGAACTATAACACCCCAAAAATAAACTTCAGAACTCGTTAAAACTGGTATCTAATAAAAAGATCATGTTTGAATAAACAGCTTAATTGAGCTCTAATAGAATATGAACATGCCACTTATTTGAGCTTATCTCTTGGCATAAGTTTTGTGAGAGTGTTTGAGGGAACTTATGAATACAGCTTATGACATGTTCCTAAGCAATTTTCAGCTTAGTTTCATAAGCTCTCCAGGATATTAAAACAACTTATAGCTTATATGAAAACAAATTGACTTTATTTTATATTTTGTTATAAAAATAGCTTATAATCAGCGCTTATATACTATGAAGCACGCACACAGACATCGGACACACGATGCGAACGCTAACACATTGACAACGATAATAATTTAAGAAAATGACATAAGTCAGTTATCAAATATGTCGGTTTCGTGCTGGTGTCAGACATCGACACACCTTTGATTAGATGTGTAGGTGCTATAGAGCTTATATGTGATCAGTGTTTGTGCTATAAGCTGATTATGTTTATGCAAACAAGCATAAGTGCTTATATATAAACTATTTTGATAGGAAAAGATCAAATAAAGTCAAACTATTTTGATAAGTTATGACAAAGAGGTGATGAAAATAAGCTAAAAACAACTCATGGACATTTCATAAGCTCACCAAATTAGTCTCATATATAAGCTAAAATAAGTCAATCGAAACAGACGCTAGGAGAAAGGAAAAAACCTCCAAAGCATGTTTATAACGCTGAGTACTTCTAAGCTGTTTAGAAATATGACGAAGCTCAGAAACAGGAATAGAATTCCCTTGAAGAACCCATTTTTGAAGAACATTAGTTGCACTTCTTTTGGGGAGTCTGAGCCTCAAGATTCTACTCCTTAGATCATCATCACCATCTGCAGAGTTCGGAGTTTCTTCCACGTAATCACTACTCACAGCATCTGAAGAGAAAAATCTTTCTGAACGATGATTGTGATAGTAATTATTGCCGGTGTTTCTGCAAAATGGAAGAATTTATAAATACCCAATAATTTGAATCTGAAGAAAGTTGGGAAATTGAAAATTGTGTTACCTTCGTTTGATGAGAGAGAGAAATAGAGAGCGGTACGACATTGAGATTTGATGGCTTCACTCGATAGATGTTTTGTTTCAGAGACAGTGAAGGAGGAATTTTAGTTTATTTATGATAAAAATAATAGTTTAAAAACTATTTTTCAAAACTCAAAAAATAAGACAATTCACACTTACCATATATATATTTACACATATTAATTAATCTTGACCATTGATTTAAAATCAATCAACTTAAATTACATCTTTAAATAGCAAATCCCGAAATTGACCTCCCGAATAAGCGGAAAATACTAGGCTACTACAAGCAACACAGAAGCTTACAGTGTTACCTTCTTCCCACTCACCACCATTTTCCTTCTTCCACATTCACATTTTCCATCCATCACACCACTGAGAAATTCTTGAAAATCGCTTAAGGAAATCCAAATTCGAATTCTCCATCGGAAATGGGAACCCTAGGAAGAGCAATATACGGCGTTGGATTTTGGATTCGAGAAACTGGACAAGCCATTGATCGTCTCGGTTCTCGCCTCCAAGGAAACTACTACTTCCAAGAACAGCGTTAGTCACTTTTCTCTTCTTAGATCCATTTTCCGTAATTACCGTTTCTCTATGTCTTAAGATCAATCCTCTAATCTGTTTTTATTTATGTAATCATATATTAAAATGTGGGTTTTATAAATTTTAGATTTTTATGAATTAGTACTTGTGTTTTATATATTTGCAGCTCGGAGGAATAATGGGCACTGAGAAAAATAGTAAATTTATGATCTTTGTTGCAATTCTGATTCAAAGGGTGTCTGCTACCGGTGTTGACGTGTCAGTGTCGTGTTTCATAGTTTATGATTGCAGTGTAGTGGGAAAATGATTGAAATAAATGGGAATTAGTAGAAGCATATAGTGGATTACATGTGAAACAACATATTAAGATTCTGGAGAATTTATGTAAGATCGTGGTATAGTTGATACTCCTAGGGAAAATTACTGAGAGGTCCTGTTTTGTATAATGCTAAATCATTTTTTTTTTTTTTGGGGTAATGTTGAGTTTCCATTCTCTTTATGGTAGAAAAACGGTGTTGTTTGGGACATGCCACCAACCTCATTTAGAGGGATAAAGCTTGGTTGTTGTTGAACATCTGGTATTGGTGAACCATGTTTGACGAAGATTTATGGCTGGAGAATGGAGTAATTATGTACAGATATGATGTGAGTATAAGATACAATTGTGATATGAAATGGCTATTCTTCAAAAACATAGGATAAATTGTATGTAGACATGCTTGAATACATCATAGAACATAGTAAATATGATTGCAATTCTAAAAATTCAAACTAACAATACACATCTTAGATATTTCTTTTAAAAATAGTTTGTAGATTTAGGTCTGATTGGATGTAGAAAAATATGCTATGAACTTTTAAACCTTCCAATATTAACAACTTGAAGATGAAAAAGTCATGCTTTCATATGGACTTTAGGTTGAATAGAGAAAATGATTTGTTGGTATTGAATCTTGCGAAGAAAACAGAAGATGAAAGTGTAGTTATTTTTGCATCATAGAATTAAAGAGTTGAATGTTTGAATGAAAGGGTCGAAGTCACATTAAACATCTTGATTTTTATCCTTAAGTGTTTCAACTGTGAGAATTACAAACAACCCTCAATCTTTTTCTCACAGGCCTGCAGTGCTTAAATTCAGCAATGCAGTAAGTAGTTCCTTCTTTGTTGAGAATGTATTGGTTGGGTTTACTTTCAAATAGTGTTGATTGATGCAATTGGAATTGAAATGGTATGTCAATAGCCATGTATGAAATTGTTTGGTCATTATCTTGTTAGGACTTCGTCGTGTTTATAGTTTGTTTGTTTCTTCTCATTTGTCGATGTTATGAAATCTTCTATAATTTGTAGTAGTATTATTTTTGCTAGCTAATAACTCTATCATTTAACTGGTGGAAAAATGGTTTAATGGGCTGTCTTTACTTGATTTTCATTTATGCCATGAAAATTAAAACATATCAAGTAATCCTCTTTGTTATTGTTTTTAGTGTCTAGGCATCGAACTTTGATGAACATATTTGATAAGGCTCCTGTTGTTGATAAAGATGCATTTATTGCCCCAAGTGCCTCTGTCATCGGTGATGTTCACATTGGCAGAGGATCATCCATTTGGTATGGATGTGTCATGAGAGGTACGCTCTTTCACTCTACCAATCAGGCATTAAACTTTTGACTGGTTTATCATTTGGTGCTTTAGTAAAGTGAGTAACCAGATTTATTCATGGAATACTTTTTAAAGGCATTTTCTTCAACTACCGGGGTCACCCTGATTCCAAAAACATTAAAAAAAAAAAACTGTCCAATACAAAGTTTATTTCTCTGATCTTCTCATGTAATTTAATTGTGATTTTTTTTTTATCACAGTCTCTATTTTGTAGATATGAATCATAATCATGTTCAAACTTCACTTTATGCTTAGGTGATGTGAACAACATCAGTGTTGGAAGTGGAACGAACATTCAGGATAACTCTTTGGTGCACGTTGCGAAGTCAAATTTAAGTGGGAAGGTGTTGCCTACTATTATTGGGGATAATGTTACTGTAGGTGAGTCTGTGAGTAATATTTTTGCATTGATCATGGTGATTTCACATTTTTCCTTTAACGGCTGTTAAAATTTGCAATGGGCAGGTCATAGTGCGGTCTTACATGGTTGTACTGTTGAGGATGAGGCTTTTGTTGGTATGGGTGCAACACTACTGGATGGTGTTGTTGTTGAGAAACATGCCATGGTTGCTGCTGGTGCCCTTGTGAGACAGAATTCACGGATTCCATCCGGAGAGGTATGTGTGTGTACATGTTCAGGTATATGCGTGTTCGGTTGGGACTAACTAATTACAATATCAAAGATCTAGGTAAAGGAGTGAAAATAATTGGTTTTTATTGATTTATTTACATAGCTTTAGGATAATTTTGTTGGAAATTGGAATTATAACCATACAATATAATATGAGTTAGGAATATTCTACTAGATATTTTTCTTTCCAGTATTATATTTTGGCTTCATTTATTTATAAATTTTATTTTGCATTTGTGTGTGTGAATCCAAATACTCCATAAAAAAGTATTCCCAAATTTACTTTGATTTATCTATTCAATATAATTTCAACAAAACTCAGTTGTTTAAATGAAGTTTATCTAGTAGATCAAGTGTATTCAATTTCATAAGATTTAAAACCCAATTTATACTTTTAGAAGCCTTTATTTTGGATGTATAATATATTATATTTTATAAGATTACTTTCATATGAATGTTTGATTTATTTTACAAAAACTGAAATCGATTTATTTGCATTTTGGCATACTTGGTCATCTTGTTAATATCGCATGATACAAATCAATGGTTAGATTTATCAAATTCATAATCTACAATAAAGATATAAACAAGTGATGACTTTGTCCCATAGTATGTATATTATCACATATGTATATTTGTGTGTTTCCTTGTATGATTCATACTCAATAAAATATATATTTTTAGTTTTAATTTACCCTTCTAAAAGTCTTAAAGTTTCCAAGTATATTTGTAAATTACCATATTATGGTTAATTAGATTGAAAACCTTTAAATGGACTCGTGTCGTGGACAGATTGCAAGGCTTAAGAATATGTTATCCTTAATATGTGGGCATAAATTAGTGTTCTTCATTGAAAAGGCTTGATGTCAAAAAACTGTTTTTGCAAAATGGTATGTGAAACAAAATAGGATTAGAATAACAAACATTCAAGAGAGAGAATTGAGGTAGTTCTAACTGTAGAGAAGATAGATGAATGTCATCTTATGTGACTTTGGTTTTAATGGAAAAGACATGTTGAAGCACTAGTGCGAGATAGTATTGGGCCATCAGTTGGCCAAGTATACAATAGGAGGTAAAAGTGCATAAGCAATGAGAGGGAGAGTGGGAACAGTGTCGAGCAAGAATGAAACGGGATTATCTGTCTGTGAAAGAGTTCTATGTTTGTAAGAATATATCTAGAAATTATCATACTATGGTTAATTACATCGAAACCATATAACTGGCCATAGATGTAAAACTTAGAGCATGGATGGACAGTTTGCAAGACTGGAACTATTTTATGATCTGAAGATGTTATCCTTATTAAGCGGGAATGGTTTTTGTTACAATGAAAAATGCTTGTTGTCAAGAACCCATCTTTGCAAAATTGTATGTGAGACAAAACAGGCTTAGATTAAGAAATACACCAATTCGATAAAAATCTGAGGTTGCTATCGCTGTAGAAAATATGGTTGAATCTTATTTGATCTAGATATGTATAAAGATGTGTTGAAGCACCGGTAAGGAGGAAAATGTTAGACCACCAGTTACCCAAGTATACAATAGGAAGAAGCCCACGAGAAAAGAGACGGAGAGAGTAGGAACAATAAAGAATAGGGTATGATTGTATTATAAATTAAGAGAAAATTACACCGACCTCCCTTCAAGTTTGCTTAAATGACACACACTTCCCCTCTATTTCAAAACAAACACATACCTTCCTTATTTGTTTAGTAAGTGACATGATACACCCCTCAACACTAACGGTGGCTAACAGAACACATCCTCATAGTTGAAGAAACGAGACACACCAACATCCTCTGTTTTCATCTTCAAAATCCATAACATAGCAAACTAAAAAGAAATATCTAACTTTAAAAGAACAAAGAAGAAGCAAGAACAAGTTGTTGTGTGAGCCTCTCATATCTCACTCAGTCACTTGCTCATTATATGGAGACATTGATGAAAATGAAAGAAGCAAAAAGATACACTGTTATTTCAGAAGCAAGATGCCTAGTTAAATTGTAGAAAGGAAGACAACTCAAAAGGCTCTAACGGTGGTAAACGGCGTAGATAAGAAGGGGAGGTAAATGTTTTTTGTAAATAGAGGGGAGGTGTGTGTCATTTAAGTAAACTTGAAGGGAGGTCGGTGTAATTTCCCCTTATTATTATCTTAAGTCTTAACAGAACATGTGAGAACTGGGAAGATAAAGGAGTCCATTATGTTGGGAAAAGCTAAGGAAGAGGTGGGTTTCTTTTGTATTCTATTCTTTAATTCCTCGCGCTGGTCAAATTTTTCAATTATCCAAACTGAAATAAGATGAGATTCCTTCATGGATTTCATAAAATTTCAGCACCCTATCTTTTCTTACTACTTAGTTGCTAACAAAAAGTCCTATAACTAAAGGCAGAGGGAGACCATTAAAACTAAAGATCTAATCATTGAGTACATGATATGAAATTATGGTGTTGATCGATCCATGTTGGTGACTGCCTCTGGTGAAGAAAAGGCTATGTGATTGTTGTTTGTGGGTGTGTGAAACAACAAAAGTAGACCATTCACGGTGTATTGTGTAACTTATTATTACCTATTGTTGTTTGTTGTTGTTATTATTCCACTACACCTTCATTGCTGCCTTTGTAAATTGATTCGTGGAAGAGGGGGTTTGTAAAAATAAGCACTTCTCTTGTTTCAAATATAACAACCTTTGCACATTAATATTTATCATTAAGTGATAAGTTAGTCCTCCTTAATGTTGTTTCTAATTTTGTATTGACTGCATATTTGACTCGTAGTTGCACAAAAACTACGCAACTATTCTTGAATGCTGTTTATACTTGTAATGTATATCATCAATGATATGATATGTAAGTGTAACCACAAAATTGCCTATATTTGCAGGTTTGGGCAGGCAATCCGGCAAAGTTCTTGAGGAAGCTCACTGCTGAAGAGATATCATTTATCTCCCAGTCAGCCATCAATTACAGTAACCTTGCACAGGTCCATGCAGCTGAAAATGCCAAGCCTTTTGATGAAATTGAGTTTGAGAAGGTGCTCCGAAAGAAGTTTGCGCGTAAAGACGAGGAGTATGACTCAATGCTGGGCGTTGTTCGTGAGATCCCTCCAGAACTCATTCTTCCAGATAATGTCCTACCTAAACAAACAAAGGTTTCCACACAATGAGATCTTTAAAGAAAAGTGTCTTTCAATTCAAATCTTGAAATGACATCAAGCAATATACTTGTTTTGTTCAAATTCATGGAAGAGGGATTGTTTTTTCTTCCCAATAATAACAAACATGTCCCAGATAATAGCTCCACAATATTTGTAGTTGCTATCTGCTCTGGAAAAGGAAAGTTCCCTGAAGGATCTTTAGTGTTTGATGTATCCAATGCATGTGAGTTTCACATGAATGTTTGTTTAATCATGATATTTACGTTCCAGATATTATTTTGGTCATTAGTTACTTGAATAATTGCTTTATGAAAGGCGGGAACTGACCCAAATCAATTCACAACAAATAAATCATAGTTTGTTTAAGAATATTTGGTGTGTTGATTGGTTTTAGTATATAGTATGTCAAATAATATGCTTAAACAATGGATTCATGTAATTCAGTAGTCAAATAATATAATCACTCCAACCCAAAATAATTGATCTATTTGAATAAAAATGGTTTAAATATGATAATCGTCTCTGTAATTTGGGCCAGTTTTGATTTTCGTCCCTGTAATTTTTTTTTTTTGAAATACATCCTGTAAAAAAAAAAAAATTGTTTGAAAAAGGTCCCTGGCCCCACTATTCAGTTGATTTGGCATGGTTTTGGCCACGTGGCAGTTGCTGACTGTGCAACTTTTGGCACGTGGTGCTGGCGTGGCGTGCCACATAATATTAAATTTTAAAAAATATTTTTAAAATTAAAAAATATGGAAATAAATTTTAAAAACAATTTAAAAAAAATAATTTTCTGAATTTATTTTTTGTATAATTTTCAAAATAAAATTACTTTTTTTTAATATTATATATATTCTTAAATTTCTGAAAATAACTTTTGGAAAAAAAATGAATTTTTTTTTAAAAATTAAAATTTTCGTAAAAGAACAAGAAATTAGAATTTTTTAAAAAAAATTATAATTTGTTTTCGAAAATTATAAATATTCAGATGATGCAATTTAAAAAATATATATTAATTTTCAAAAATTTATAATCAGATTTTAAAAAATTATATAATTTTCCATTTTTTTTCGTATTTAAAAAAATTAAATTTTTAAAAATTATATATTCAGAAAAAATTATAAATTTTTTTTATGATTTTTTTATTTTTTTAAATTTAATATTATGTGGCAGGCCACGTGGCAAAAGTTGCACAGTCAGCAACTGCCACGTGGCAAGAACATGCCACTTCAGCGTTTTGGTGGGGCCAGAGACCTTTTTCAAACAAATTTTTTTTTGCAGGGATGTTTTTCAAATTTTTTTTTTACAGGGACGAAAATCATATTTAAGCCAATAAAAATTTGTTCCAAAATAATTGATCTTTTCAATTTTCAATACAACATTAATTACTTTTTTTCAACTCTACCCTTTAACTAACATTACTTGCAAGTTGCATCACTTTCAATTCAACATTTTCTACTATGTATTTATGGTAATGACAAATAGACCAACATGTGATAAGTTTACTTTTGTATAAATGTTGTTCTCTCTCCTTCGTCTATACATTAACCAATCATTTTTATTTTTTAAATATATGTAAAAACCAAGTATGTCAATTATTTGAGGGCAGAGGGAGTAATAATATTTCACAGTAGTCAATACTGATTCAGTAGCTGCTGTAGAGTTTTTGGGCTGCAGTAACATTAGGTCCTATAATAGCATAACATGTAGATGCACAATTTAAAGCAGGGAAGTTGATGTTGGCTAAATACTCCGAAATTTTCGAATCATTAACAATGTAAATTAGCATCAGTGCAGGAAAAACAACAGAAATGTGATAGTATCACAAAGATTATAGTAAATCACAATCCATATTCAATTTTTCTTGTAAGGTGTATAATTAGTTTGGTGTACCGTATTCATTAGCCAAGTATTTTGCTAAGTATTACACTCGATATTCAATTTTTGAAGTTCTAAAAGAATATCATCATAAGTGTAATACTCTATATTCATTAGCCAAACTTTCATTTTTAGATGGAACCACGATCAACTAGACCAAATAATAGGTTTGATTTACGCTCATAGGACTTTATTTTTTTTGACAAGTAAGCTCATAAGACTTTGTTTTGAAGATCTTGCCTCCTAATCTGAGTAGATGTTGATCATACTAGTGAACTTTCTCAAATACGAGCCCTGCAATGAATCAATGATCCGTGTTTATTGGATTCACTGCAGCCACAAATTTTGGTTATTGTATAATAATTGGACGAAAACTCATATTTCAAGCTGAATATCTCGGTTGTTTCTGATCTTCATAGAACAACCGATTTGCATGCTCTTATGACTGCAGAGAATTCGAGACCATGGTGCACTACCATGTCAGATTGTATGCGTTCCGGCGATAGGAGAAGCGGAGGCAATTGATGCTACAGGAGCAGGGGACCTATTTTTGTATGTAGTTGTCAAAGGTTTATCACTTGAAGAATGCTGCAATGTGGGGGCATGCAGTGGTGGGTCTGTTATTCGTTCTCTTGGTGAAGTGACATTAGATAATTGGCAGTGGACGTACAAATTAATAAGTCTAATCGTAGAAATTTGTTCCCTCCTTTGCAGTCTTCCTTTACGAGTCGCCTCTTTACCATTAAATCAATTGCCAGTTGTTGTTTCAATCCAATCTTGGAAGTATAGACATTTTCATGGAAACTTACAAGTTACAAGTACACTATATTTGACCTTGATTTGATTACAGTAAGATTTGCAATTACTGCTAAATGTAAAATACCACCAAGTTCGTGGTTGCTTCAATTTTCTTTACTATTAATTGAGCAAATAAACCAAGTTTTATTTATTTATTTGAAGCTAAGTCACCTAAATTGACATCAAGGAGAATCAAACATAAGACCTTGAGCAAATTACCTAAGTTGAATGAGGTTATCATGCAAGTTAAGTTCTAATTTAACATTGTTAATATAATCATCTCACGAATTACAATGGGATTTGCTAATTAAACTCGAATTTCATTTTCTTTATTCTTTAAAATGGCCTGCAATGGTAACAATACCAAGTTAAGTATGTCCTAACATAGACTGCTGGAACTGGAAACTCCTCACCACAAACTTAATCTTAGTGGCACTTACAGACCATGCACGGTAAAACTAACAGACATGTAATGAATATTCACAACTCAAACACCCATAGTTTTGTTCTCTCATCCCCATTATAAAGACTCGCCTCAAATAGCTAGTGAATCTTACCTCAAAACAATTCAAACAAACAGTGTCAATATAATAACAGTGTACGAAAACATTGACACAATGTACCAAAGGATACCTGATTGTTGATATTAAGAAATATTGGCAGCACATTAAGACTCAACCCCTTCACTCAACATTTTTATCCAGAATTTCAGTAAATAGTATCATAGAGAAAATTGTAAATAGTAGGTTCAGGTCTATCAACTAAAACGTTCACAATGATCAGCCATGGATGAATTTCAGAAACAAACAAGAATAAGCAAAGAAAATACATCAAAGAGATATCTTCTCCCATGACACACTCAAAATGAAACCTATTCATTTTCAAATAACAACAGTTTTTAACACCTCAAGTACTGGATCTTAAATTATCAAATGTCCATTGGAGAACCACCTTGGTCTTGGTTTCCGGCACCACCTTGATCTGCACCAGAAGCCTGATCCGTGGCAGCATCCTGCTCAGCTGCAGCCTCAGGTTCAGCAGGTGCAGCTTCTTCCTCCCTCACAATCTCAAAAGTATCAATCAATTGTTGAACAGTTTCCTGATCCAAAATGTGGAATGGCTCACCAACTCCAACCACAGCAATGGTGCATACAGAGCTCCTGAGCTTTTCACCTTGCAAGGACTCCCTAGTTGCAATGAGTGCATCTTTGATCAGATCTTCCCGGGAGGAGGCTGTGAAGTTGTTAAATTTGCGTTCCAAATATGTCTTTGCAGCTTGTGAGCGTGAACCGATTGCAAATGCCTGATATTCAAAATAGTTTCCGCTTGGGCAGTTGTAATAGAGGTGAGCCCCTGATTCATCTAATCCAGCTACTAGAAGACCAACACCATAAGGACGCTTCCATGATCGCTGAGTGCAGACCTGCCACTCAAAATTACATCATAAATACTGGTGAGCAAGAAAGATTTCAGTTCTAATAAATTTTGCAGCTAATCCTTATTCTTTTCCATGTAATGTAATATGCAAGATAAGATAGAAACACAAACTTTTCCCCTCGTACCCACCCTATCCAACTTTCTATTAATAAAACACAATTTTAAACATATATCATAAAATTAATGCAGACCATGTTGATTAACTAACCAAATGTTTTAGTTAATTGA
>Ga0315914_1001617_pt1 | contig 33961 bp, 17 predicted proteins | sample MpolenodulesMG_FD_203920 | JGI IMG/M metagenome (GOLD analysis project Ga0315914, IMG submission 203920) | Medicago polymorpha root nodule microbial communities from Los Angeles, California, United States - elongated nodules | ecosystem: Host-associated > Plants > Roots > Nodule | place: USA...
GCTTTGGTATCATTGTATAGTGCGAGACATCGACGATACAACGATACAATCGACTATTGGACCGTTTAATAGTGCGAGACATCGACAATTAAACGATCCAATAGAGATCACGATATCATTTGGACACAAATGATGTTGTTGAGCAATATGTGATAATATCAATTGATAGTTAGAATCCGCAACCCAAACCCGAGAATACGTACGAGTAGGTTGATGAAGTTTAATCCCAACATATTTACTTCTCTGTTAACTCTCGTCCCGTTGATAAATTCTTAGTTGATAGTTTATGAAACAAAATACCCGACAACCCTGGCTCATAACGATATTGATTGTTGAACGGCTTAGAATATCGCATCAGTCCCTGTGGAGACGATAACATAAATACTTACTTTTGTTGCTACAAAACCCATCCTCAGCTACCACCTCCGATCGAGAAAAAGAGCGCACAAACTCGAGGATTCGAGCATAACTCATCTTGTTCTGTTCGGACAAGCCGGTGTAACTATGCCTAAACATCTCGGGCTCATGCTTAAAATGGTCTTTACTCCAATAGAAATGGAAGCGAGGGACACGCGTAGACACAACCCCAACATCCTCATGGGGGCGCTCCGTCGTTTTCGGAACGCTGTTCAACGCCACTTCAGTTTGCGGCCTAACTAGGAAGAATCTTTTCTAGAACTTCGTGACCTCACCATTAAAGGCCTCAAACAGCACCTTACACTAGCGAAAGGACACCCAGTTATGCCCACCATCTTTGTCCAATCCTCGCTGAATGGTAAAAATGGCGAAGAAAAGTTCCTTAGTAGCGGGAAGGCATAAGAAGCGACACACCAATTCAAAGGCTATCATGTAGGCAAAGGAGTTTGGACTTAGCTGAGAAGGACACAACTCCATCCATTTAAAAACACTCACTTGGAAGGGGGAGAAAGGAAGCCTGAAACCCACCTCCTGAAAGACAGCCTCATACATAGGGATACGATTCGCCGAAAATCGTGAACAAATCCTATTCGAGGTAGTAGGAAGGGTAGTTTCCCAGTCTTCTTTCCTTCCAATCAAACAACGCGGGATTCTCGCCGCCCCATTAGTCGAGAAAAGCGAAACCGCCTCTAAGGTTTCCTTCCCCACCCAAAAATGGCCATGCACAGCCTCGCTATCCTTGCTTGAATTGCTTGCCATGATCAAACCTGAAAGGAAAAAGCAAAGAGAGGATCAACCCAAAAAGATCACACTCATCTCTCCTTCAAACCAACATGTCTGATCATCATAAGAAAGGGTTTTTCAAAAGACTCTAACGACATGACAACAATTCAAATGGATAGACGAGCAACCGCAGCGACCGTGCACGACAACGACTAGGCGTAACCCTAAAAAACTAATGTCTGTCGCCAATGTTTCTCTCGAAATACAGAAAACAGACAGCAAAACTCCTAAGCCTCTTTACACGCAGTGGAAACCACCGTGTCAGAGTAACTTCTACCCGAAAAACATGCATTTCTACGGTTTTCTTAAACATGAAACTAAAGACAAATAAAGGGAATAAGGATCATCAGAACATTACATGTTACGATGGGTGAAAGACTAGACTTGAAGTGAGAAGTTGAAGGTTCGGAAAATGCTTCGTCTCTGAAAAAACTCTCGGAAATTCTCTAAGTTTCTGAGATATGAAGTGATAAAAATGTTCCAAACAAACGTTTCAACTATTTATACCCACTTCACAAACCTTTCAAAGGTCAAGAAGTTGCAATCCGGTACAACCCTTCACATGCAACTTTCCACTCAGAGTGGCCTACCCACGGTCCAGATCAAATCAAATCATCCATCCAAGGGCCCTGATTAAAAATAGTGGTTCCTCAAACGTCAGGATTAGATCAACGGTACTTATGACACCTTGGAAACACAAACCAAGAACACTCTTCAAACGCTAGGTACTCGAGTACCATACTAGCCTTTACACGTGTCACTCAGAAACCAAAGGTCATGTCTCCTCAACCTTTCCCTCGAGACGTGGGCATTAATTGCATAATGACAATTGACCAAACTTCCTGCCGAGAGAATCTTTCCAGAAACCAAAGGTCATGTCTCCTCAACCTTTCCCTTGAGATGTGGGCATTAATTGCATAATGACAATCGACCAAACTTTCTGCCGAAGGAATCTTTCCATCTGACCAAGAAACAATCGAGCATTCACCTGCGGAACACAAATCACTCGACTGTCGAACCTGTCTGGCTATGAAACAAAAATGCTCGGGGAATAGCGAGCGCGTCCCTACACACGCTCGTCCAATTCTCTTAAGTATTATAGCTATCCAAGACAAACGGTTCCCAAAGTCAAGGCGTTCTCACACGTCTCAACATCTCGATTTTCCAAGATCAAATCTCTCTTCTTTGACCGTTTACGAGTAGCAAAAAATGTCTGCCCTTAAGTCATCACTCTTCACCAAGAGCAACGACTTGGGGGGCTACTGTTCTGGACCGTCCAAAAGGAACTTTGGCCCATTCACTTAGGCCCAATACAATCCAAAACCTGAATACCACGTTTGGCAGCATTACTTGCGACAAACCTTTTCCCCGCGAGGGGGGTGCACGGAGCAAGCAAGACCGGTTCAAACGAACCACAATGTCTCTCTGCACGTTCCCGCAATAATCTCTCTGGCGATTACACTTCCCACAATTTCGTAACCGCCGGAGCCTGGTGTGCCATTACAACGGCTCTGCAGCACTCCACCTATAGGGGACTCGTAGCAGTCCCCAAAGTAGAATCTATCTCTTCCTCTAAACCCTCACTCTCTGATCTCTACTGACTTGAGCATCGGAGCGCCTGCAGGTACACACCCCCGCCGTTCCAAGAAGCACTCTTGACACATTCTACCACCACTCAAACCACCACATTTAAAACACCAACAATCACCTTCTGATCAGGTACGGTCAGTTGGGGAATATAAAAAAATAGTAGTTTAAAGGTTGGTGTGACAAAGTCATTATAAAAACATAATAAAGACATTAGTAATTAATAAAAATGTAACTAATGAATAAATATTAAAGTTAAAGACATTAGTTACTAATAAAAATGAATAAAGGTTAAATACATTAGTTTATTAATAAAAATAGTAGTTTATAACCCACTTGAGTTGGTCTGGTGGTATTTACTTGGGATCTGGGAGTGTGTTCATCATCAAGATCTTCAGTTTGATTCTCCCCGGTGTCAATTTAAGTTTAACATATTTAACATAAAAAATCGTTTAAACTCGTATCTAGAATCAAATTTGGTATAAAAAAATAAAATAAAAACAGAGAGAGAGAAGACATGGGCAGTATACAAGATGGCAGGATGGATCTATGTTGACGGTTGAGGTGAGGGTATGCACTTGTACAACAACAACAAAAAAAATATTATCCTATACTTTTCAGTTTTGCACACCTGAAGGCTGAATCTTTAATTTTACACTTTGACTCAATTATTTATTCTCTATTACCAAAAAAAAATTATGATTCTCTTTCTTACCTAACCAACACAATACACACAATAATTTATATTTTTTTTGACGGGTTAAAATGAATTATACTACCAAAACCCAAAAAGTCTTCCCGCACAAGAAGTGCAAGAGAAGACTTTAAAAGGCTACAAAGTTATACAAATAACAAAAACAAGAACATATGACCTCAAGCACAATGGAACATTAATTTACAACCACAAGGCAACAAAAGGATTAAGCCTCCGATAAGTGTAGTCAAATCAAACATATCATATGTCGATTTTGACCACCAGAAAACATTTAGCTTAACCTTTTCACCTAAAGAATGAATATCTTCGTCCTTATGCTGGAATATGCGTCTTTTCCCCTCGTTCCAAATAACACACGTAATAGATAGCCATATAATGTTAAAAGTCAGACGTGCATGTTTTGAGAAGCCGCCTAAACTTGTAAACTGAATAAAATGATCCAAAAGATGTCGTTGAGCCACTGTTGAAAAACCTAGCTAGAAAGAAACCTCCTTCCAAATATTACCATAAAAGTCACATGTACCCAAAAGATGATCCCTATCCTCATTTAAACCACAACCTCCATAACAAATTTGATCATTAAGAGATAGCACCCTCCTTCGAAGTAAATTATCTTTTGTTGATATTCGATTAAGAAACAAATGCAACGCAAACACCAAACAAACAAATTTATTTTTAACGGAACAGCTTTTAACCACTCAAAATGACTGCTCACAATTGAACTATTATCAACGGAATGAACTCCAACGTCATCGGTCAAACTGTGGTAAGCACTGCTCACCGTATAGCAATTCAAAGAATGAAGGTACCAAACCCGTCGGTCCTCCACACCATCCTACATGGAAACTGTAGTTAGAAGCTCAACGCACCCTCAACTACACTATTCAATTGTTGCCACCAAACCGAACCTCTTCCGCCCACAAAATAACCTACCTTGTTCCTCCCTCCCCATATCTAGCACTAAGCACCCGATAATAAAAACTCCCCCTCTCATCCAAAACCCTCCAACACCATTTGCAAATTAACGCTAAATTAAACTCCTTCAACCTCCTAACCCCCAAACCACCTCTATCTTTTATCCTACAGATAACAACTAACATTCTGCCTAAAAAACAATTAACATTCACATTATAATTTATGAGTAAAAAAGTTACTCCTTACCAACATGGTGTTAGGAGTGTTGGCCAACACGAGTCTCTTTAGAAAAAGAACCTAGGTTCAATTCCTAGAGTCATTCATTTGTGAGGTAGCTCAACCCTAAAGATAAAAAAAAATAAAAAATTAGACGTCCTACTACCGACTCAAGAATTAGTCTGATAGTTGATCCAAAGAGACAAAGCCGTGGAAATATCTTTATATAAAAAACAATAGATGTCCCTAATGGGGATTGGGGGTCATGATCTCACTATTTTCATTCTAATTAATGATGTCATTCCTAAAGTACATGTCAATTATAAAATTTATTTTTCTGTGATGCCTTTTCTATTTTGATAGAACAAGCTCTCACAAATGACAATTTTGAGAAGATGCTTACTTTTTTTAAGTTAAAAGAATTGCACTTAACTGTATCTTTTTGGTACAAACACTTTACTATATCATATTGAGTTTGAAATTTATTATTTTTGTTTATAATCAAGATTGGAGTGAGTAAACGTCCAAAAAAAAAAAATGGAGTGAGTATGTTTTATAACGAACCCATATGAAAGATCCATTGCAAGTTGAAAGTGGTCTTAACAGTATCAAGAACCAAAAGCTTGTTGGATGAACATATGTGACTGAAAATACACAACTAGTTGAATAACACTTCTGAGACTGCCAATACCAACAATATGTTCAAATATGAATTTCCTGCAGTTGGAAAATCACTTGTTTGCCGCAGTCAAACATCTCAGACCGCTGATGAAGATAAATCGATTCAAAATACACAGTTGCAACTTACAATGTGAACCACTAATCAAGCAGCCTAAAATGTATATCCGCGGCAAATGTATTTCCTGCAAGATTTTCCATCTAGAAGACATTGTTGTCAAATAGCAGCTATAGCATGACAAAATTTAAACAAATCGCTACTATTCCATAGTACACTATATAGTGCAAAGTGTTGTCAAATAAAGGCTATAACAGCTATAACCCCTGAAGTGGATTTTGAACATTAAGCTGCAATTCGCAACACTTCCTAAGTGTTCACACCAGTTAGCAATTATGATCTTGGTAAATCAAAGATGCATGTACTATATCTCGCTAGAGCAACGACATACAAGCATGTAACTTTGCTAAATTTCTCAGCAGTGCAAAGCATTCATCAGTACAAATATAATGTATGACTGTGCTTGCAGCTATAGGTGCTTCCTTCTTGAAACAAGACTACTTTTCACCCAAAAAACAACAACCTATAGCTCTCTTTAAAAATCAATTTACAGCTATAGAAGACATTTTCATACAAATTTATACGATGAGAAGAAACTATACAATTTAGTGCCTTAAGATGATTCTGGCGCTGCTTACACCAGTCTTATTGATCGATCCCATTTTTAGAAAGGCATCACTGCAATTTATCACTTCTTGCTAACTAGTTGAATAACACTCCCTAAACTGTCAATAATACCAATAATATGTTCAAATATGAATTCCCAGCAGTTGGAAAATCACTTATTTGTTGCAGTCATACATCTCAGATAATCCAATCAAGATGAAACAGCTCACACATTTCAATGTGATAAATTGATTCGATATACACAGTTGAATTGTGCGTCGTTGGTCAACAACAAAACAACACCCAAGCTTTATCCCACTAATTGGGTTGGCAGCATGGATCAAACATAGTGCCCTATCATATACCATATTTCTATCTAACTCATTAATTTCTAGATCTTTCTTTGTAGTTTAATTTCTCGCATAGTTTTTCTAGGTCTTCCTCTCCTCAGTACAAAATCTACAGGTATTCTCTCTACGTGCACAAACCACCTAAGCCAAGTTTCCACAATCTTTTCTACTATAGATGCTACCCCAAATCTCTCTCTAATGTTATCCTATCGTGTGTAGTCTTAACACATCCAACGCAACATTGATCAAACAACCCAAAATGTATAATTGTGGCCAATGCGAGACTTTCCAACTAGAAGACAGTGTTATCAAATAGCAACTATGTCGTAGCAGAATTCGACAAAGTAGCTATTATTCTGTGATACACTATTTAGAATAAAGTGTTGTCAAATAATGACTATAGCTACGCTATAGCATCGTAACTAAACGCGGAATTTGAACAAACCTCTATTTTCTTCTATGTGTGACTAACAACACTTTTAAAGGGAATCCCAGTCTAAACATGTTTACCTATTCAAACACCAATTTGTTTAGACAGAATAATTCAAGAACCCGAGCAACACAAGTAAACAACCCGTAAATTAAACAACATAATACTCCTTTGAGTAACCTCGGGCCATAACCGCCCATGATTCATTCCCCTTCTCCCTTGCAAACCGGTGTTATTACAACTCCCTTTTGATAATTTTCCCTTTATACAAAGTCTCAAACACGGGTCGCCTTCCTCGCCCAATACAATTTTCAGCCATTCAATAGACTGCACTTAGTGCGTCTAAACATATTTCACCGATAATTCAAAGGAATAGTTAATAGATGAAAAAGGATCAAGCATGAATTCCTTTAAAGGTCAAATCTCAGTAAAAAAAGGTGGCATGACAAATAGAAATATTGTGATGTAGAATCTATTATAATATATAGTTTTTGCAACTGATATTTAAAACAAACACTCTGACATATGCAAGTGGGTGGAAACCAATTGCGAGGTAAAAATGAAACCTGTCCATCATGTTCAGCTGAAATCAAAGGCCATGTACAACAGTTTTCCTTCAATATCAGCAATGCTTAGTCAACAAAACCTTCACTGAGCTCCCATAGTCGCATAGCTATTCAGCCCTTTGCAGAACTGAGTCTGAATCTGACGCTTTCTGGATGCTGCAGATGTTCAGGAAATCCAGAGGATTTATAACAAATATAGAATTTCAAAAAGAAAATCAACAACACTAACCAAGACTTTTCCCACTAAATGGGGTCGGCTACATGGATCAAATTACGCCATAATTTTCTATCATAAACATAATTTCAAAAAGAAAATCAAGAAATATGAATACTTAATAACAAATTCCGGAGGATTTGGCACTATTTGGATAAGCAACTTAATTAAATACTTATATCATATAAGTGCTTATGTATGAGTTATTTCTAAAACAAAAGTGAAAATAAAGTCAAATTGTTTTCATATAAGCTATAAGTTGTTTTCATAAGCTATCCTGGAGAGCTTACGGTAATAAGTTAAAAACAACTCATGAACATGTCATGAGGTATTTTCATAAGCACTACCAAACAATCTCACAAGTGTTTAAATAAGAAGATAAGTTCAAATAAGTCAATCCAAACAGGCCCTACGACACACAGTGAAGGCTTCAAATTTGATGAAATATATGCAACGGGGGTATCTTTTGCTTGTAAACATTACATTGTGTAATAACATAGCATCCTCTGATGCTCTAGTAAAAATAAAGTAATCACTTATGCTAGGGTATGTTTGATGCAGACTCAAAGCAAACTATCCATTGTTCTCACAATTAATTATTGAAGTTTTACTCAAAATAAATAAAAAATGATTGAAGTAGGCTTTCACTAATGATAGCCTTTGATAAAAAGAATTTCTATGGAATGCTGGAACTGTTCATGACTTTTCAAAAGGAATCTTCTGGTAGGCTACGTCACTGAACTTAATCAAAACATGGCATGACAACATGCACATCATAAACTTACTATAAATGATACTGTAGATTCCAAGAGCTAATCAAGTATCACTACTCAAAAGATATTTTATATAGTATATACAAAAAGATATCATACAGATTCAAAAGTATTAACACTAAAAATTCAATATTATTTTATGGTTACAGTTATATATAACTTCGGTTACATGCAATGAAAATATGAAGAATTGAATGCCAACAAAGAATGGCCTTATCAAGTGATAATATGCAAGAAATTACAAGAAGAAAAAGAAAAGGTTTGTACATTACCTTACCGAGGCCAGAATATTTGCACATTTTCCTCATTTCCAAGCTCTAATTGGGTACTGTTATAGATCAATTTTCCCCTCAACACAGATCTTCTAGCTTGAACTTCAAGGAGAAAATCATCATTCTCTCACACCATTACCCACCATTTTCTTTCCTTCCTTCCCGTGTGCATTTGACAGACAAAAATTCAACCCTACTAAGCTACCAGAAGTATATAATTTTGTTTCTCATATTCATGTTTGCTCTAGACCAGCATGAGTGACGGGTTTGTGAAAACTGCCAACAAGTGAAGTGAAAACTCTATCATCAGGTATAAGGCCGATTTTCATCATCTCATCATACAGCCTAAAAGCTTCATCCGCTCTCCCCTCCTTGGATAAACCTGATATCATTGATGTATATGTTGCAACATTTCCGGTTATACCCTTTAACCTCATTTCATTGAAAAGTTTAAGTGCCTCATCTACCCTGCCAACAATACATTCCCCATGTATTAGTGATGAGTATGTATATAAATCTGGCAATAACCCCTTGTTTATCATTTCAGATTTTATCGTATGTGCTTGCTTCACTTTTTCTTTTTTGCAATACGCGTCGATCAGAGTGTTATATGTAATAATGTTTGGCACTTCTCCCTTTTTCTCCATATCCCTAAATAACCTCTCAGCTTCTGCAAGGTTTCCTTCCTTGCAGTATATCTCGATAAACATAGTAAAAGTGACAACATTAGGTTCCACACCTTTCTCTACCATTGAATTTAAAGTACACTTGGCTTCATCATACCTATGCAATTTACAGAGCCCATTTGCAAGAATGTTGTACGTAAAGACATCTGCGTTGATTCCTTTCTTTTCCATGATCGCTTGCAGCCTCAAAGCTTCATCCATCTTTCCTCGTCTGCAGTAACCATCCATCATTGTGTTAAATATCACTAGATTTAGGTCAACTCCCTTACTTTGCATCTCTTCCAACAAGATTTTTGCAGCTTCCATTTGACCTGTCCTGCACACACCACCAATCAAGGCACCATACGTATGCGCATTAGGAGCAATGTCTCTATGACTCATCTCATCAAACAAAGCAAAAGCCCTTTTCATATTTCCTAACCTACAACTCCAACTTATCATCGACGAATAAACATAAACATCCATTTCTATATTTTTTTCACGCATTTCCTCGAATATCTTCTCAGCTTCCTCAATATCACCAGAACTCGAATACCACTGAATCAAAATACTATAAGTAGCCACACTAAAAACAACTTGTTCCTTCTCCATCAACTTCAATATCTCATCAACTCCCTTTCGATCCTTTCTCCCAACATACGCATTCAACAGTGTATTGTAAGTAAACACATTCGGTTTCACAATACCTTTCCCTGCCATCTCATCCATCAACTCCTTAGCTTTCACAACCTCTCCTCTCCGACACAACACATCAATCACAAGCGTCAAAGACTGAACCCTAATTTCAATACCATTTGACTCAACCATCCGACGAAAAAACCTAAGACAAAAATCAACCTCATCACATCTCTTCAAAGCAAGCAAAAGCACAAAACAAGACCTCTCCTCTATCACAAACCCTTTTTCTTCTACATAATCATAAACCCTAATGGCCTCATCAAACAACCTATTATCAGAACAAACCCTAAACAACATATCACAAAATTTCTCAACAAAATGTGGCTCAAATTCATCAACCAAATCAAAAATCCCAGAAACGGGACAAGAAATCTCGGAATCAGTAACCAAACCATTCAAAATAGTCTTCATGGTGGCGAATTTCCGAGCTTCGAAGAGTCGAGAAATGAGAATGAAATGAGCCTTGAGGTCAGGTTTGAGTGAAATGTTGAAATGTTGGGTTCTGAGGAAATGGAAAAAAGCTAAACAAGAGTGAGGTTGGAGAATAGGGTCAGAGAGAACACGGTAAGTAACATTGGGGGTGATGTAGGAGATGATTGAATTAAGTTCGGAATTATTACTACTAGGTTTGAAATTGTTGGGGTTAGTTGAATTGATGAGGGTTTGAGTTATCTTGTTATGAACAAGTTCAATTGGTTGTTTTGAAGGAAAGGAAACAGTTTTGTTGAAAATACTCAAAAGGGTCTTGTGGGAAGTCATTGAAAAGAGAATGTTCAAGAATTGAGTGAAGAGGGATTTAGATGGTTACCAATAACCTCTGCATCATACGATGATGGCGTTCCCTTCAATTTCTTATGACAAGTTGAGTTTGGAATAGAACATGAAAAGGAAAGTTAAATCAATTTAATTATTTTACCAGTGAGCAAAATATAATTGATTTTTTTAATTTAAAACAAAGCAAAATAGAACTTAGATTAAATAATAAAAGATGGTGTTGTTTATGGTGGGTAACCTTATTAGGTCTGATATAAATAATTATTATAATAATTTCATTTACATGTCGATGGTATGAATATTAGAGGGTCATTATAGGAAATTCATATTTTTCTTCTTTGAAAGATAGATTTAGAGAAAGACGGAGAAAGAGTTTTCTGAAGAATACATTAAAACGTTTTCATCTCGTCTTTCAGAAAGCTATGTTCCATTGGCTATGTTGTTCCTGTTCTTTGAATGTTTGATTGCTCTTTCTTGTTTTCCCTCTTTTCATTTCACCGTGTTTTTGTTCTTGTTCTCAGCTTTTTGAAGCAGCAACATGTTCGATTGGCTGTCATAGTGTAGAAACGTGGATATTAAAATCTTTGTTGTTCTTCGTTTCTTGCTTTCATTGGGACCTGGATACCAAAACGTGTATTGAAATCAGAGGAGATCTGGAGGTAGTGTATGAGCTTGTGTTTCTATATTAGAGAGAAGAGATCTTGGTTCAATCAAGTACAAAGGTTAGTTCTCACAGCTTATTGACTGATTTAATTAAGTTAATCTGAAGAAACACTTAGCATACATGTTAGTTTAAACCATAAGTTGTATGCATACATGTTATTTTAAACCAAAATAGCTTAATCGAAAATTTTGAGCTTATTTTTCTCAAACTCCAGCTGTAGAAGATGTATGAACTTGAAAGAGCGAATTTGAGTTTATCTTGTAGTACAAAAATGCTTAAAAGAATTTATAAAATTGCTTCAGAAGGCTAATTAAGAGTATTTATCAAGATTATATAATAATATAAGCACTTAAAAACCTATTTGAAAGAACTTATAAATAAAAATAGCTTACTCGAACATTTTGAGCTTATTTAATTTTCTCAGATGTCTTAAATGTCACTTTAGTTTTAGTTTTTTATTTTTTACAACAACCTCACTTTCCTAAAACGACATTCAGTGCTAAGTGACTGGAAAATGTCAAAAAATTCTCAATTTGCATAGCAAATGTGTTGCATAAAATCATTTTAGAACATGTTTTACGAAATATGAATGTAATGAGTGATAATGAGGTCCAAAATCTATCACAACTGATTTGTGGTACTGGTGATAGTGATTCTCCTGATGGTGAGGAGTGTTCTGACAGAGATGCAAACGACAATGACACCGTTGGTGACGATTTGCATGAAAATTCAAACAGCTTCAATGAATCAACACACTTAGATCAAAATCCAGACGAATCTTACTTAATTGATGATTTAGACGATATTGTGAAGATGGATATGTTTAACTTGAAGAATGAAGATGTTTCGAAGTTGCGATTTCGTAATCTTGAAGTTGCGTACTCATTTTACTGTTGGTTTGCAACGATTAATTGTTTTGCCGTCCACAAAGGTCATGTTATTAAAGATAAGAATGGAGATGTTGTTCAGCAAACTTTTGTGTGTAATCTAGAAGGATTTAGGTATGACAGAGGGTTAACATCAGAGCAACGCAAGCGTGGTCCAAGACACGAAACCAGGTGTGGTTGTGGCGCGAAATTTCGAGTGCATATTGATATAAATTCGGGTCGTTGGTACATCACACTTTTCAGTTATGAGCACAACCATGATATGTTAACGGAGAAGCATTGCGGGTTGTTGGCTGCACACAGGAAGCTGACAAAGTCTAATAAAATTCAAATCTTTTACTATGGCAATGCTGGAATAAAAGTTACTTAAATGATTGGTGCATTTGCAAATGCTGCTGGCGAGTATGATATGGTCGGGTTTTTGAAGAAAGATGTACATAATCAAATTCTCAGACAAAGAAAACAAATGTCTTCAGATGCTAAAGGTGCTGCTAGGTACCTTCTTGATCTCCGTCTTAAAGATCCTTTGATGTTTGTTGTGCACACTGTTGATGTTGGTGGTAGGTTACAAAACTTATTCTAGAGCGATGGTGAAAGTCAAAAGAATTATGAAATCTTTGGCGATGTGCTTGCCTTTGATGCCACCTACAAGAAACATAAGTACAAGTGTCCTTTTGTTGTGTTTTCTGGTGTTAATCATCATAACCAAACAATCATTTTTGCTACTGCCATAATCTCTAACGAGGTTGAAAGGACACATGTTTGGTTGTTGGAACAGTTTTTGGCCGCAATGAAAGGTAAGGCACCAATTTTTGTAATAACAGACGGTGATTTAGCTATGAAGAATGCCATCAAGCGAGTGTTTCCAAAAAGTTATCATAGATTATGTGTTTGGCATCTACTTCGTAATGCAATGTCCAACATTGATAATGCAGATTTCATTCCTTATTTAAAAAAATGTATGTTTGGTGATCACGAAGTATGGAAATTTGAAAAACTATGGAATGAAATGGTAATTGAGTTTGGCCTGGAAGAAAACAGTTGGATCAATGAGATGTTTGAGAAAAGGAATATGTGGGCAACATCTCATATTAGGGGTAATTTTTTTGCTGGAATACGAACTACATCACGGTGTGAAGCATTTCATAATGATATACGAACGATAAATTTTAGAATTGAAATAATAGAATAATAAATAGTTAATGGTATAATAAGAGAGTATTTGGTTAGATACCTATAGGGCGCAAGTATATAACATTTTACAACCCAAAAAACAAAAAACTAAACATTTTTTGTATTTACTAAATTAAATATGAATTTTTTTAAACATCGAAATTTCAAGATTAATGATACAAAAATTTCGAAATAGTTAATGATGTGTGTATGTCTAAATCATTTTTATTTAATAAATAGTTAACTGTATAATAAGAGAGTATTTGGTTGCATACAAATACGGTGCAAATATATAACAATATTTTTCATAACACATAAAATATAAAAAAATTATGATAGGACAAGGTTATTAATTAAAATAAAAAAATATAAAAAATATGGAGACACTAGTTCAAAACGAACTTGGTCTCCCCCAAAACCACTGATATATGCTTAGACCACACAACTAATACCTCCCCCAAAACAACTAATACATGTTTAGACCACACAATTGGTCGAAACGTGGCAATTCGACATTCAAAAATGTCAGCCTATGGTATCCTATATAGTAAAAACAGTGTACAAATTGTCTACAAGTGTGTTTTGTCAAATGGATAAGAGGTAGCTATGTCAAATCACCACACAAAAGCCACTTTATATGCAAATTTGTTGCAAAGTAATGACTTGACCATAGGATTACTTGGATCAGGTTGTCATGCTGTAATATAACATGTAGTTTTCACGCAGTTTTACATCCTAGCCGTTTATTATAGATCAGACGGTTCAGATTCACACAGTTACAAAATTACTGCAAACGATCTTGACCATAAATTCAAAATTTGACGGTCCTGATCTGTTACAGCATGACACTGTAACAGTAGGAAATCCGAACCAAGGAGTAATTTGGAAGTTAGGCATGTGTACATGTTAAAAAAGTCTAATGGAAACACCATTATTCACTTAAGCAAAATTACAACATTAAAGCATTCACAATAGAGACATCTGTTTTTTAGATAAATCACACGTATAAATATCATTTATTTATAATTGTTTGATAGTAATATCTAGTAAACACTTATAATATCTTTGACTTTTTGTTCGTATAAAATTTTCAATTACCACTTTTGGTCCTTACTTTTAAGTCAACTTATATTTAACTTTTGTGTTTTAAAGGAGAGACCAAAAGTAAAACTAGAAATATTTTTGCGGAGTAAAAGTCGCAGATACTTATAGAACGGAAGTTAGTCTTACTTAGATTGTCATAGAAAAGAAGTTTGTCTTGGTTAGATTGTCATAAGTAAGAATCTTAGTTCTTATGAAGATTCACGTAGAACGGAAGTTAGTCTTACTAAGATTGTCATATGTAAAAGTCTTCGTTCAGAGGAAGATTCGCATAGAACGAAAGTTAGTATTACTAAGATTGTCATAGATAAGCATCTTAGTTCTCAACAAGATTCGCATAGAATGGAGGTTAGTCTTACTAAGATTTCCATAGGCAATAATATTAGTTGTTAAGAAGATTCTCATAGAACGGAAGTTAGTCTTAGTAAGATTATCATAGATAAGAATCTTAGTTCTTGAGAAGATTCTCAATGAATGGAAGTTAGTCTTAGTAAGATTATCAAATATAAGAATCTTAGTTCTTAAGAATACTCTCGCAAAACGGAAGTTAGTCTTGGTAAAAATATCATAGATAAGAATCTTTGTTCTTAAGAAAATTCTCGCATAACGGAAGTTAGTCTTACTAAGATTGTCGTAGGCAATAATATTAGTTGTTAAGAAGATTCTCATAGAACGGAAGTTAGTCTTAGTAAGATTATCATAGATAAGAATCTTAGTTCTTGAGAAGATTCTCAATGAACGAAAGTTAGTCTTAGTAAGATTATCAAATATAAGAATCTTAGTTCTTAAGAAGACTCTCCCAAAACGAAAGTTAGTCTTAGTAAAATTATCATAGATAAGAATCTTAGTTCTTAAGAATATTCTCGCATAACGGAAGTTAGTCTTACTAAGATTGTCATAGGCAATAACATTAGTTGTTAAGAAGATTCTCATAGAACGAAAGTTAGTCTCAGTAAGATTATCATATATAAGAATCTTAGTTCTTGAGAAGATTTTCATAGAACGGGAGTTAGTCTTAATAAGATTATCAAATATAAGAATCCCAGTTCTTAAGAAGATTATCGCAACATGGAAGTTAGTAATAGTAAGATTATCATAAATAAGAATCTTAGTTCCTAAGAAGATTATCTCAAAACGGAAAATGGTCTTGGTAAGATTATCAAAGATAAGAATCTAAGTTGTTAAAAAGATTCTCAAAGAAAGGAAGTTAGTCTTAGTAAGATTTTCAAATATAAGAATCTAAGTTCTTATGAAGACTCTCACATAACGGAAGTTAGTCTTAGTTAGATTATCATAGATAATAATCTTAGTTCTTAATAAGATTCTCGCATAAAGGAAGTTAGTCTTGGTAAGATTATCGAAGATAATAATCTAAGTTGTTAAGAAGATTCTCATAGAAAGGAATTTAGTTTTAATAAGATTATCAAAGATAAGAATCTAAGTTCTTAAGAAGATTCTCACAGAACGGAAGTTGGTCTTAGTTAGATAAGAATCATAGTTCTTAAGAAGATTCTCATAGAAAGAAAGTTAGTCTTAGTAAGATTATCAATGATAAGAATCTAAATTCTTCAAAAGATTCTCACATAACATAAGTTAGTCTTAGTAAAATTATCATAAATACGAATCTAAGTTGTTAAGAAGATTATCACAGAACGAAAGTTTGTCTTAGTTAGATTATCATAGATAACAATCTTAGTTCTTAAGAAGATTACCTTGTATAACTGAAGTAAGTATTACTAAGAATCTCATATAATGGATAATCAGTCTTTCAAAGATTCTCCCATAACTAAAGTAAATATTACTAAGATTCTCATAGAATGGAAGTTAGTCTTGGTAAGATTATCAAAGATAATAATCTAAATTGTTAAGAAGATTCTCGCATAATGGAAGTTAGTCTAAGTAAGATTATCATAGATAAAAATCTAAGTATTTAAGAAGATTCTCACAGAACGGAAGTTGGTCTAACTAAGATTGTCATAAATAACAATTTTGGTTCTTAAGAAGATTCTCATAGACTAGAAGAGAGACTTAGTAAGATTATCAAACAATCCCTTCAGAAACTCACCCAAACGACAAACAATAACAAACAAAATCATTCCCACCGTTGCATATGACCTAGTTGAACTAAGCATGAATCAATAACACGGATTTCACCGATCAGAATCGTAGAGATAAGTTGATCCAACAAACCATCCCATTAGAAACCTAGCCAACATGGAATTCCATTTGTTTTACCACTGAAACTTATCTAAAAGACATGATAACAAACAAATCGCTCCAACCATTGGATGTGACCTCATTGAACTTAAAATGAACAAGAAACTTGAATTTCAGTGAAGAGATTGTTTGTCGCATTAACTTAGAACGGAAATTTCGATCGTCAAAATTTGAGTTCGTACTTCGTTCTTAGTCCACTTAGGTCTTATTCAACGGTCGAATTTATTATATAGAAGAGAAATTATTAGTTGGAAACAACTCCAAATAAAAAAAAAACCGAACACACACAAAAAAGTTAAATTATAAAGAGAAAATAATATCGTCAAAAAACTTAATATTGATTCTCTTTAAAATTTTGTCTTTCATGTATGTGTGTCAATATAAATTTTATTTAGGCTTGTATCTATGTAAGATTTGCTATATATAAAATCCCATAGTAAAATGAATTAAATTATTGATTATTTATCTCTATTCAAAACTAGTAATAACAATTAAATACAATCAAAATCCTGTTAAAACAAATGTGTATGTGTGGTGCGGTTGGTTATGTATGTTGCATGTTGTGTTGTAAGTCTCCGGTTCAACCCTTGGTTCCCCAAAACCTATTATTTTTTGCCAATTTTTTTTAATTTTTACGTAGTTTTGATCGGATTTGAAAGACAAGGAGAAATCACATATTTATTTTGGAAATCCTCAAGTAAATAACAGTTATTATTTTTAAGGTATTTTCCGGAGCCGCCGTACCCGCTGACGTTAACGTATTCTGCATTTTACCGGCGACCGTATGAATGTTGATTGCAGGTATGATTGCTTCATACCATAAAATATTCACATCTCATGTTCTTCTTCTCATATTTCAGAAAGCTATGTTCCTGTTCCTGTTCTTTGTGTTTCTATGTTAGAGATAAAATATCTTTTGGTTTTGGGAACAAACAATTTTTCCAACAATGCCAAAAACGCCCTTTGTTAATTATGATTTAAAAATCAATTGTATTTTTTAAATCAATATATATGTCAAAAAAATTGATTCCTAGGAGGTGACAATAGAATCAAATCTCAGCCATTAAAATACTTCTAAATACATCCAATGGTTCACAACTATTTTACAAACAAACAAAAAAATAATATTTAAGTCTCCTATGGTAGGAGACCTAAAGTGGTCTCCCACCGTAGCCTTTGCCATAAAAGATGCTCCTCTCGGTATAAGGTGTACTAAGGAAGATCAACAACTTAGTAATAGCAAGAAGCAAAGTAAAAAACATCTAACGAGTGTTTAAGCCATCTAAAGGACGCTCCTTCACTCAAATAACTCAATAGAAATATTTTCAACATTTTTCTTCAACCACCACATCGATAAATACTTGAACTTTTCCAACATTATTTCTTGCCAAATCACTCAAACTATAGCAAGCCACAATAAACTGTGTAAAAGATTGTTGCTTTTTCGAACCACCTGACAAATAAACATAACGATGAAAATAATTTAGTATAGAATTTTGATCAACTGTCGAGACCCTACCCAATCACGAACCAAGTATAATATAATAGATTTTAAAACAATTTTGAAATTCTAGCACACTAGTATTAAGATGTTTTATGCGATGTTCCAACACCGAGCACACATAAAACGGATGTTGTGTTTAATTTTCCAACATCATGCAAGTAAACTTATATACACAAGAAAATAAATGACAAGAAAGTAAAAGGCACAGAGAGTTTGTTGACCCAATTTGGTGACAAACACACCTACTCTAGGGGCTACCAAGCCAGAAAGAAAATCCACTAATGTAATCCTTATTCTAAAGTTCTCAACAAACCACGTTTACAACTTAAGACCTAAGACCTACCTGTCTTGATTTCAACCTAGGAACTCCTAGATCTGAGATCCCATCTCATTATCCTATAATCAACCACAACCCTTGTGATTATCAAATTAAAACACAAAATGGTGAAGTTACCTTCAAACACAAACTACTACCTTGCTTCAATGCTTTGGTGTAGCACACGAGTTACAACTCAATAAACAGTCCTTAACATGTATCAAGGTAGTACAAGAAAGGCTCACAAATAACAAACAGTCCTAGACTTGCATCAAAGTGATACAAGAGAAGAACACACAAAGAATACGACTCAAAACCCTAAAAAAACTATTCTTTAGAATGACGGCTTGAATGACGAATTAGGTCTTGATGTCTTCCTTGTATACTGAAGCAACATGGGCTAAATAACCTTGTTGGGCATCAGAACAATGTAGATCGTTCAGCTGATCTACGTAACAAGAATCAGTAACAAATATAGAATGTCCTAAAAAGTTGGAACATCTTTAGGAACCGCCAAACACCTTCAAAGATTCCCTAAAATGTTGTTACTCCTTTAGGAATAAAAACACAACTGATTCTAAACAAATATGCGCGTTGCTTAGTAAGCAAGATATGAGAACGTGGATTCCTTAATAAGATAAAACGCGCGTACAACAATGCATAAAATAAGGCACATTGAATCGTGCTAGGATGTTGGAACATCATATCCAACATCTTGTGAAAATACCTAAAACATGTTGGAACATAGTATCCAACATCAACACATGAATATTTGCTTTAGCAACAATGAAGCCATTATGTTTATTTATCTTGAAAACAATTTTCCAATGAGTAAAATATAATAGATTTTAAAAAAATGTGGGGTTAACATCTAAGATTTATGATTAGTAAGCCGAAAGAAATCCAATTGGAAAAATAAAGTATGCCAAAAAAATATATAATTTATTTTGAAAAATTGGGTTTCATAACATTTTAAATTATCTTTAAAAAAAACATTTTAAATTATAAAATCCGAAACATGATTCAAATTTTATAATTGTTAGAACACATAGGGCCTAAAAAGTAATTTTAATTTACAATCAAACTTGGATTTTCAAAGCCCATTGGCCCAACTTATTTCAAATTAAGTTATTTAATTAATTAATTAAATTAGTAATGCACCGATGAAGTGGCTTTAAAAAACGACATCGTATATTGGAAAGCCATTATTATTCATTCTAACGTCATATTATCAAATATAAAACCCTAATCGATAATCAATGAACGACCTAAAGTACCAATTCGATTTACGAAGGAGAGAAAAAGATCCTCGAAGAATGAGAACAATGGATTTGTTCGGTGAGGAGATGGAGGATCAGATAACAACCATGGCTATGGATGTTGACGACGTCGACAATTTCGATATCTTATCCGAAGGTATTTCCGTCAATGAAAGCAAAGTCGCTGATGCTGATTTCTTCAATTCCTTTCAAGATGATTTCGATGATTCTGATATCAACTAGTTAGGTTTTTTTTCATATGGATTAGAAAAGATGAAGCTGAAATTGATGTAGTATTTTGTTTTTTTGGTTTTTTGTTAATATGATGATGGATTTTTGTGATTAATCGGCTTAATTTCTTGTTTTGAATTGTGCGAATTAATTTGTGTTAGTTTTTTTTATGTGATTGATTATGAATTGTGATTGTTGCTGATTTTATTAGGTTGTGTTTGATTTTGATGATTTCTTAGGTTTTAATGTGTTTTAGATGTGAAAGCTTATTTTTAGATTTGTTTTTGAGTTGAGGCACTGTTAATCTGCTGTGAAGGTTTTCTTGCAGTAGCTTTATGTTTGAAATCATACTCTTGAATAAATTTACGGGTTGTTCGCTTGTGTTGCTCGGGTTCTTGAATTATTCTGTCTAAACAAATTGGTGTTTGAATAGGTAAATATGTTTATATTGGGATTCCCTTTAAAAGTGTTGTCAGTCGCAAAGAAAATAGCGGTTTGTTCAAATTCCGCTTAGTTATGAGGCTATAGCGCTGCTATAGTCATTATTTGACAACACTTTATACTAAATAGCGTATCACAGAATAATAGTTACTTTGTTGAATTCTGCTACGAAATAGCTGCTATTTGATAACACTGTCTTCTAGTTGGAAAGTCTCGCATTGGCCACAATTATACATTTTAGGTTGTTTGATCAATGTTGCGTTGGATGTGTGGTAAGACTACACCACGATAGGATAACATTAGAGAGAGATTTGGAGTAGCGTCTATAGTAGAAAGCATTGTGGAAACTTGGCTTAGGTGGTTTGTGCATGTAGAGAGAATACCTGTAGATTTTGTAGTAAGGAGAGTAGTCAAATTACTAATGGTAGAGGAAGGCCTAGAAAAACTATGTGGGAAACTAAACGACAAAGAAAGATCTAGAAATTAATGAGTTAGATAGAAATATATGGTTTATGATAGAGCACTATGTTTGATCCATGTTTCCAACCCAATTAGTGGGATAAAGCTTGGTTGTTGTTTTGTTGTTGACCAACGACTCACAATTCAACTGTGTATATCGAATTAATTTATCATATTGAAATGTGTGAGCTGTTTCATCTTGATTGGATTATCTGAGATGTATGACTGCAACAAATAAGTGATTTTCCAACTGAAGGAAATTCATATTTGAACATATTAGTATTATTGACAGTTTAAGGAGTGTTATTCAACTAGTTAGCAACATAACAATTGGAATGCTGGCAGCTTAGGCTTTTGAACACACTGTTTAATTTGTTTCATGATTGATTGGTTCATTTTTCAAAAGGTCATACACTTTTTAAGAAGTGATATATTGTGGTGATGCCTTTCTAAAAATGGGATCAATCAATAAGACTGGTGTAAGCAGCACCAGAATCATCTTAATGGACTAAAATGTATAGTTTCTACTTATCATATATATACTTGTATGAAAATGTCTGCTATAGCTGTAAATTGATTTTTAAAGAGAGCTATAGGTCGTTGTTTTTTTGGTGGAAAGTAGTCTTGTTTCAAGAAGGAAGCACCTATAGCTGCAAGCACAGTCATACATATATACTATTAATGAATGCTTTACACTGCTGAGAAATTTAACAAAGTAACAATGCTTGTATGTCGTTGCTCTAGTGAGATATAGTACATGCATCTTTGTTTTCCCAAGATCATAATTGCTAACTGGTGTGAACACTTAGGAAGTGTCGTGAATTGCAGCCATGTTCAAAATCTGCTTAAGGTGTTATAGCTGTTATAGGACAACACTTTGTACTATGGGTCTGAACTTATTGAGCTTATGCAAATAATTAAGCTTTTATGTTAATTCATAAGATTTTACTAACGAAAATTGTATATTCATAAGTTGTTTTTTCATAAACTACTTTAACAAACTTATAAATTATACATTAATGCTTATTTATTTGGATAAGCTGCTTTGCATAAGCTCTAAAATACGCCAATCCAAACGGACCCTATATAGTGTATTACGGGATGGTAACGATTTGTTTAAATTCTGTCATGCTATATAGGCTTTTGTAAATACTGTGCAACTCATTTTTTTTATGGTTGATTGCTTCATTTTTCAAAAGGTTATGTACTTCTAAAGAAGTGATCTATTGTGGTTACGACTTTCTAAAAATTGGATCGACCATGAAGACTGGAGAGTGTGCTTATTGCTTTTGTTTCTCACTATTGCTAGAGTTATAAATATTTTTGGATACCAATGGAAATTTTATTAACCAAAGCAGCACTAGAATCATCTTTTAGGACTAAATTGTATACTTCCTTCACTTCATACATATTCTGTATGGCAATGTTTGCTGTAGTTGTAAATAGATTGTTAAAGAGAAATACAGTACAATGTTGTCCATATGTTGAAAAACTAGTCTTTGTTCATGAAGGAAACATCTACTCTCTAAGCAAAATTAAAATGCTTATTTGGGGTTGATCTAGCAATCAAGTGCATCTTTGATTTCCCAAAATAACAATTGCTGTCAGAACTGGTCTCTTCATTTCTCATGGAACCTTGCTTTACTTGCAAGTCAATTTGTTTATCACGTTAGAACAACACTTTTTTCCCCCTTCTTTCTGGTATCTATATATTTGTAGTTTGATATGGTGAAAGATGTAGTTGTGATGGCTTTTAATGGTGCAGTGGTGTAGTGATAATCTAAGGTGAAGTTTTATATTATCTTGTTAAAAGAAATTTAAACTTGAATTTCTGGTGGTTTCGAAATGGTGTCTATGATTCAGCATTGTCCACTGTTGTAGTCTGATTTGTCTCATTTGGCGACTTGTTCTGGCAACGAGTATTTTTTATTTTTTTTTGTCATTTAAACTGAAAAGTTTTACTGATTGATATTTATTGCTCAATAAAAGGTCTTGTGTATAAATTTGTTCAAAAAGTTTACAAGCTCGCAAACCTTGTGATGAATATTGAATTGTTAAAATACCATGTGTGCCCAAAAATTGTTGCTGTAAAACAGTCGAAGATTTAACTTGAGCTAACTCACAATGTATCTTGGAAGCAATCTCTTCGACTACCTGAGTGAGTAAACAACACATGTTTGCCCACTTGACTGCAAATTTAACAAGATTTCAAATACACGGCTTCACTAACAATAAACATAATTTTCTCACCAAGTTTTAGTTCAACCGGTGTAATTTATTTTTAAACATTTGAGAAATTATGGTTAGTGATGTTTAAAAATGTGATTAATTATGTTCAGTGAATGACAAATGAATTGCGACAATTTATTATACTTACCGTTAAGAAATCAGCCATAATAAACCTAGAACAAGAAGATCAACATTGTCTATTGTGAATGGTATGACCAAAACTAGTTTTAATTATACACTTGATCAAGAGTGACCAAAACTAGTTTTCATTGTCGTCCAATATCTACCTCATTTGGTTCACTCTTGATCAAGTGTGAAATACAAGGCTATAGTTAAATACAATTTTGTACATTACAACGCTGGTTTCCTGAAATTCTTCTTGGTTAGAAGTCGTTTCTTCAACCAGGATGTACTCGGTTTAAATCTAACAAAAAGCATAATCACAGTAAAAAATTGAGGTACTCAAAATACCTCTTATTTTTTATTTTCATTTTTATTCAAACTTTAATTTTATTTCATAAGAAAAGTTGGGAGGGTCAATTTAGTAGCGAAGAAAATAAAAAAAACTTTAGTATATGATAGTTTCTTGAATGATAAGAAAAAGAACAAAAATAAACCATGTCTTGAAAAAAAAACTAATTTGGAACATTTTCTCTTTGCAGGGATAAAAAAAAAATCCGGAGACAAAACTGTCCATTTTTAACTATTATTTGGAGGCCTGATTGTCTCTTTCTGATGATGGTTCATGTAGAGATTAAGTTCCCTAATTATTTTCCTCTGGTGAAGATTGCTTTTATTTTTTCTTAGTATTTAAATTGGATCTATCAGGTTTTCTCATGACTAAAATATTTATTTACTGGATAACAGTTATAATTTAAGAAAAAAAGGTGGTGTGGTGTAGTCACTGGTCAAGAAAATTCGGTGTAGTTCAAGTCCATACACTGATACACACAGCATAACAGTTACAGTTTAAGACGACAGAGACAAGTATGTGCATAAACTAGCTTAGTGACATCTGCACACTATAATAAGGGATTAAAAGATAGATTTCATTTCATCTCATATTAACCCAAAATGAGAGGGGGGAAATGGTGTTTAGATGGAATGGCCATTTTTTATTCATTTTAAACTATCTAGACAATAGATTATGATAGCATAAAATGTAAATTCTCTTTCAGAGAAGCCAAGTCTATATTAAGATGACAGACAAGGTTGGTTGATAATATTAGAGTGACAGTTTCGCACTTGATCAAGAGTGAACCAACTTAGGATGAGAATGAAAATACAAAGTTCAAATTATACATCCCAATAGAGATCGATATATATTCTAGTAACGATACTTGGTGGAGTAATCTTTAGGAGCAATGACAAGACCACGTCCCTTCCTTGCACCTCTGTAGACAGTTTCAATGATGTCGATGAACTCCTGTTTGTCCTTCATAGCCCAATTGATCTTGTTGTTGTTTCCAGTTCCAAGATCTATCATGATGTGCTTGTTCCTAAAGAAGAACATAACTGTTGAAGGGTCGTACAGCTCATACATAGTGTTGAAATCAGGCACCTCTGTGATGTCCACAAGGTATATCACCGCAAAGTTCTTTATTGTCTCTGCAACTGATGATAGCACCTCATCCATCTTGACACATGACCAAAAAAAAAACAGAACACCACATCAAACGGGAGTACAAACCTATGTTAACCTAAAATCAAGAATTGGCATGTGATGATGTTGACAGAAACAAACATTATGAATGATATGATAATATCAATCCAGGCTTTAAAATTGTGGTGGTGTTTGTGGTTTCATCGCATCACATCCATGAAATTGTGAAAAATTACAGATAAATCGTAAAAGTGTGACTGTTACTGGAATCACAAAGTGGTAGAAAATACATCTACAAAACTACAACTCAATTTGAATTAGCTAAAGCTTTATGACTTTACACTTGCAAAAAATTTTCCTATAACTAAATAGATTCTGTTATGTTTACAGAGAAGACAAATGAGGGAGCTTCAGAGAAAGTTGAGATGCAGAAAGTAATTTCGAAAATACTTGTTAAGAAATCAATTTACACGAATTAGCAAGAAACAATTTTGCACCTTGTGATTAATCTACTCCTGCCTAATTCATCACTATATATCTCTCTTATCTCCTTCATAATCGACTGTTCTCTGTTTCATAATGTTTTCGTTCGAGAAAGAATCGTGCTGTATAAACTGCTGAACTAATTTCAACTTATTTTTACTCATAACATTATATAAGTTGAATGGTGTTAGACGTAGCTAGTTTGTTGCTGAAAAAGTAATATTCTTCTCATATCAATAAAATGAATGAATAAAGAATAGAATAGAGTAGTTACCTGCATGCAGGTCTCATCCCAATCATGACCAAAACGGATGACAACGAGACGCTCTTCCTCAGCTAGGATCGCCTGATCCACAGCCCAACCTGAATGCAAGTGAGGCAACAGGTACGACATCTTTCTTGCTCTACTTCTGCTCCAAACAACACAAAATCCACTTTTCTTAATTAGGGTCTCCGGTCTCAACATTCAAGAACAACAAATTAGTGTAGCGGATAAGCAGATCTATCATTGAATATTATGACTTAATTACCATAATACACTTTTAAGAATATTATTAATTTACAAACTATTCCATCAAACACTTCAATTCAATTCTATTCTCAATAACATAACATGATCTCTAACATTAATTTCATAATCTCCTTCAAAATCCCATTAAACACTCTTAATTCCCACAAATTTATACCAATTAGAATTCAACAGCAAAAAATTCAATGAAATTCTCAAATAATTTATCAACATAACTAAGCCTCACCATTATCAACTAAATCTAAACAGAATAATGAAATTCAAATCATATACCATTGAAAAGCTAATAACCAGCATAACAAGGCAAACCAGGTTCAGATAATTTTAAAACAACATCAAAGACATCAATTCATCTTAACAATTGTTAATTTGGGATTTGATATGAAGAGGAAAATTAGCGTTTGGATGAAAATTAGGGCTTTATGGTTTTGAAGCAAAGGAAAAAAAAAGTGGAATACTTACGATGAGTGATGGTGCTGAACGATAAACGCAGATGGTAGAGATTGAAAAGTAAAATAAAATAAAGTTTGATTCAATTCCTTTTAGTATTCACTCTAGTGAATGGTAGAGATTGATCCATTCAACCTTTCGATCAAAATATACATAGATTGCTCCAATTCAATTTTAAATGGAATATTAATAATCTTAATCAACTCGATAATTAATTCATTGAAATTGGTTGTTAAACAACATTAGCCGAATTTGGTTTCAAAAATTAATTTGTTAATCAAATGAACGGACTTGAGATATATTTCGTTTGATTTATGAGATAGTTTGGTTTTAAGTTATTGAGAAATGCTAACTAGTGTCTTTAAAAAATTATAAAAGGAAATATTGTTTTGAAAATTGTATGTTTTACTTTTTGAAAGATAAAAAAGTGTTATTTTCAATGAAAAATTTGACTTTTTTCTTTCTACTTTTAGTTCCTTAACCAGTGCTCCGGGAGCACCGATTAACAATATTTTAGGTTGCCTTGATAAAAAGATGGGTAAATTACTACCTTTGATGTGACATCGATTGGGGGATGTGGAGTTGAAGGAATCTATGAAGGAGGGTAGAGACACAAGAGATTCATGACTTCACTTTGGGTCTGTAAATTGGTTGTAAGTTAATAGATTGAAAAAAGTTGTCTTTAAGTTTAAGTTAATGGATCTGAATAAGGAGTTTTCTCCTAAGTTTTAAAGAACATTCAAGTTAAGTGTTGGGGGGTTTGTTAGATATGAAAAATATAATAAATTTGTAAATTAAATGAGGAAAAGGGGTTGCTAGCGTGTTTTTGTCTTATAAGGTGTATAATATGCTTTGACCGGAAGATAACATGCAATACTAGGTCATTTAACCGGTTTAAGTTGGGTCAAAACATTCACTGGTCGAAATTAAATGACCCATATAACATATGTGTGATTTCGTCGTCTAAGTGCGGCGTCGTGTTGTTCGTCATCTTATGCGGCGTTTGATTTTGAGTCTTGTTACGGTGTTCGTTTAGTTCCTATTGAAAGATCGACATCAGTCAATTACAAATTCAATCAATGATTTGGGCGTCAACGTTGCAGATCCGGAAGCATGAATATTTCGGTGACTTAGATTTTCTCATATTATTTGTAGGCATTTGGTCGTTATATGCTATTAACTCGGGTATTGTGAGTATGTTTGCAGATTCACCCTTTACATTTTTAGCGATGTTTGTATGTGATGTACTCTATCAATTTGAATGAATGAATATTTGTTTTTGTAAAAAAAAAAAAAGAGTGACATTTGTCTTACTCGTAAGAAAGAAAACAAGTGGATTCTATTGAGTTTGATTTAGTGGTAAAAAAATTATACATTGAGTCTAGAGATTCTAGATTTGAACTAAGTTAGTGTTATTAGAGGGACGTAAATTTAAATATTTTGTAAGTGCTCTTTGAACAATCGTAGAGATATTTAAATATTTTGGTCTAGACATTATTCTTTCGTCTAATTTTTTTATAAATTATAAAATACTTAACAAATAAAAGAAGGGTAAAATTGCACTCGTCTCCCCTTAATTTAATTTCAGATTACTATTTTTTCCTTTATATTTTTTTATGCTATATTTATCTTTTTAATCCGTTTGCATATGAATTTTCAAGCATCAAATCTAAAATTCAATGAAAACATGAGTAAAGAACCATAAATTTGAATATTAAGAACTCATTTCAAAATAAAATTCTAGATTTGAATCTTGAAAATTTATATTAAAATTGATTAAAAAGACAAAAGTGACATGAAGAAAAGATAAATAACAAAATCGTTATCTGAAATTAAGTTAAAGGACAATGAATGTAATTTTATCACAAACCAAGTGTAAAAGTTTGTTGTCAATGATGATGTCATAGGATTTATAAATTATCTTAATGTGTGTTTTTTTTAAGCTTAATGTGTGTTCTTAAAAAAAAAAAAGAAGCTAATTATCCATCTCATGAATTCCTACATTATTCATCTAATAAAAAGGGAAAATAGGAAAGAAGTTTAGGGTGAATTAAAGTTTAATTGGCAACTAACATAACATGGGGTCCATAGCTCAGTGGTAGAGCATTTGACTGCAGATCAAGAGGTCACCGGTTCGAACCCGGTTGGGCCCTCCTACTTTTATATTACTTTTTTCCTCTCATAAAAGAGTAACCACTTAAACGTCTAGGCCCCTTGGTCGATCATTTTGCTTATAATTAGTTTTGTTTTTCTTCATATTATTAGTTAATCTAATTAGTTTTTTTTCTACTTATTATTATTAGTAATCAAGTAATTGTTTATAATAAAAAAAAAAATCAGAATTGTATTACTGTTAGTAGTCAAATATAGATCATGTGTTATTGCTTCTTTCCTACAATTTATTTATTTATTTTAATCTTCTAGTGATTTTATATGACCTGTTTTATAGAGCTGCATCCCCTAGTTTTTCATTAGCATATCTACTAAGCTTAGCTCCAATTTCAATTGATGGTACAACTGCATTGCGATTGATTGATCATGTTGAATTTATTCAACACATCTTTAACATACTTATTTTCATGTTGGAATATTCCTTTTCTCGTGTTCCTAAATTATATTCCTAGAAAATAGGATAAATTGCCAAGGTCAAACATTTCAAATTCAAGCATCATGTTTCTTTTCAACTTAACCAGTCTCTAGGTGTTTGCTTCAACCTATAAAATATTTATTTTTTTATCTAAACATCTTTTCGCTCAAAACATGGTGATTATTTTTTTTACATAGACCTAATTTGTTAGTTATGAACTAAATTGACCAACATAAAGCACATCCGATTACTGCTAAATTGTCTATTTAAAAACATATTTGAGAATTAATATGACTAAAAACGGAGATATTTGTGGATATGTTTATAACTAGTTTGGACACCCGTGCCAAGCGCACGGGTTAGATTGTCAACTATTTACTTTTATTATATAAACATTAATTAAGTGATAAATTCATTATTTTTATACATAATATATTAATAACACGTATTGTTATTGTGTTGTTAATTAAACATTGTATATCACTACCAAAAAAAATTTAAACATTGTATATTAATAAAACGCTGAAATAATAATCTTTAATGCGGGAAGATCTCACGCGAATAAATAAAATCAAGCCGATATTTTTAATATGGATATCGATAATACATGGATTTATCCAAAAACAAAGCAAAATTGATTATGGAGATATGAGTTTTTTTTTTGTGTGTTCTTCCTATAATTAGGGGGTTGGGTCTCGAACTCAACCACGCATATACAATGCATTATCTCTACCAATTAAGTAAAGCTCATAGAAACTTAATAAATTTTTCCGTTAAAAAAAATGAAAGGAACATTCTTTATTTTTTGTCAATTGGTCTCCATACCAGACACCCTTATATATATATATATATATATATATATATACCCTCCGGTCACTATTATAAACAAAAATTAATATTTTAGATTCACTCATTAAATGATGTGTGTTGTCTATAATAAAGATCATATACATTATTAATTGAATGAATCTAAAATGCAAAATTTTGCTTATATTAGTGACCGGAGGGTGTAGATTCTTTCAAACTTCATGATCTCTTTCACGCATATATTGAATTCACTTAACATCTAACGTGAATTTGTAATTATTCAATCGTGTAAAAAATAAGTATAACAAATAATAATAAAGACACCAACTATTTGAGACCAACAAAATATCGTCAAAAAGGGGTTAAAATAATACTCCATCAAACATAATATTAAAGTTCGACATATAAAAAACCTATATCATCTAGAACGACCAGTTAAACGTTCTGAAATAAACCACGGTACACAACATTAGTGATCTCAGTGGACACATGGTCTTCTCCATCCAGTATAAGTATTTTCAATCCCTTTTTGAAAGTGACTTGAGCGAAAACTGGTTTAGAAAGACAGTTTCCAACATTAGATGGCGACTGACCTTGACTTTTATTTAGCATGATTGTTAATTCAAATTAAAAAAAATTCCAGCAACTCAGTCAGATCTATAAGAGGGATGACCCAAGATACCAAAATTATTCATAACAAGAAATTGTACAATTTTGTCCCATATTTTTTTATTTTTGGATTGAGCTTTTGTTAACAATGAACCACTAGGATGAGAGAGAAAAAAGAAAGATTGTAGATCTTGTAGAAAATCTAATCAAACAGTAGAATAAATTGGTTCATGATAAACCAGTATTTTTACCGGTCAATTCTATCTGGAATGAGGTGCAATATGACAATTAACATACGTATCATCCTTCCTTCCTTAAAAATAAAAATACGTATCATCCAAACTAATAGCGCCAAGTTATAAAACTATACGACAACACTTCAAATAAACAATGGTTGTGCGACAATGACTGTAAAGTTAGAACTATAAATTTGTTAAATATTTTCCACTTGGTGTCTAGATCAGCCACTGTGCCCATCCTTTCCATTTGCAAAGTTGTTATGTATACTGAAAATATTACAACGTTGTCATTTTCGTCGCTGCCCATACATGTAAAGTTCTTTAATTCAACAGAAAGTTGAGTATCAAAAGTAAATTTATTAAGCCATGCCAAGTAGTCATTTCCCTTACAAGTTACGGAAAAACTACCCTGAACAGATTATTTGAAACAAAAAATGAAAATGGAAAATCAACAAAGGCAGCTCCCATGGAACATATTGCACTGGTTCTAGAATGGAAACCAGAGGTGATGCTCAGATTTAATTTGTTATTATGCCAACCTAATTTTCAACCCGCTCTCTATAATAGCGTGAAATTCATGAGTTTCACTAATTCATGTAGACCTCATGGCTATTAACAAGACCCACATGAATTTCACTTATTCATAACAGTGTGTTATAGAAAAATCGTGTTAAAGAATGTTTTGATAGCACTTCTCTTTTTTGTATCATAAAAGATTCTGTTGGCGCTTATGTTTTTGTCAGGGTTCCCTTCAACAGAAATAATCATTTTTGAGGCAAAGTTGGACAGCACATATGGACACCTTTCAGTCTCAGTGGAGATTCGAATTTGGTTCGTAATATTTTGAGACTAACCCAATCTGCTAGACTCAATCCTGTTTTGATCATACAAAAAATGAGAACAAATATTCTTCTCAAACACAGTGTGTATATCCTACCATACCAGTAAAGATTATGTGCATCTTTTCCATATCTTCTTCCAGTTTGTATGTAACGTACTTCTATTTGTACATGGACCTCATCTGTCTGGCCTTGCAGCCACAAAACCTTGTTGGCTCAGTATAAGCTGTTATTTACATCTTGTTCTGACCTTGAGGCAACTTGATAATTTGATCTTACATTCTGAAATAATATAATCATTAAGCAGTGTCATAAACTAACAACAAAAACTGAAGTAATTATGAGGAGGAATTGGTAATTGTATAATCATATCACTAAAATAGGAGTAAAGGCTTGCTAAAGCACCCTTCAGATACAAGTGACATTAATTTGATCCTATAAACCGTCGATATCAATTTGGTCTTTAATTATAACCCGTCAATATCAATCTTGGACACACCATCATACCATCTTAGAATTTGGGTTCAACTTAACTTCATCTCAGTATACCGGCTTGACATTAGTTTGATAGAAAAGACTGAACACTAACCCCTACTTATAGAGATAACTATATTATAAACAAATAGGAAATTTAGAAAACAAATGATAACAAATATAAAAACTAATTCTAGCATTATAAAAAGTACATTAGGATTCTCTAATATAATATCAAAGAAATTATAAATACATTCTTATATTCTAATATTTTTCAAACAAAAATTGTGAGTTCTCGAGAAATTAGATTTATTTAATTTCGAAATTAACCCAATAAATTACACCCTTTTTGATTCTTATATTTCATTTTTCTTAAAAGATTCCTATTATCAACACATCTTTATGAAAAAATTGAACAATTTTCTTTCGTTCATGTCTCTATTCCCTACAGGCCAAATAAGAATGATAATAACAGAATGTAAGAATCACACAAGTAATCCTGAGGTTTTTTTTAAGTGAGTGTACCATATACCTCTAGTAATGTGATGTAATAGAAATCCTCCATATGCTGCATGTAAGCACTTCCATCTCTGATTGAGCGGAATATATTGATTTCAGTCTGTAACAACTTCTCAATAAGTTCCATTTCACCCTTCATCTGGATAGATCAAAGTTGCGAATGGTGAAACATATAAGAAATATAACTAAAAAAATCTTAAAAAGAAGAATTTGTCAACATAATCATTAAAATAGAAATCGTGCATATATAGTGAATGTCTATTGTGTTTGACCCCAAATGTGATTATAGCGGCAGAACCAGGAGTTATTGTTCCGAGGTGCGGATGCCAAATGCTACACTAAAATCATTGAGGCAAAATCATTAAAACTACTTTTTCAGGGATCTTTAGTCTTTACTTTCAAAAACTAACTTTGTTATAACAATCTTTTCAAACCTGTTTAATTAAAAAATATTTTTTCACAATTTTTTTGTCAATATCTATTTGTAATATACTACTATAACATATTATATGCAAGTAAAATTATAAATTTATAATGCATACATATAGATTTGTGTGTGTGTGTGAGTGCGAGCGCATATGAACAGGAAAATTTAAAGAAAAATATAGAAGAAACATACAAATTCGTTGACTATGACATCTGGTGTGGATTCCCCAAGAACATCACCTTCGTAACCATCTCCCAAAATATCTTTATTTTCCTGGATAACATGCATTTGATATATCAGTAAGAGTGAAGAACCAGAAAATGTCCAATCTAACCAAGACTGATGAAATTAGTCTCGTTTATATCAAACACATCTGTCATATAGTGTAAACCAATTATACAAGTATGAAAAGAAAACATACCATCATAGAAGGCAAGAAATTAATCATGAAAAAATTAAAATTATTTTACGAGGAAAGGATAGGTTGTAAATAAATCAAAGAAGGAAATTTCGGCAAAAACATTTATAGTAGGTTGATAGGATATAAACACCAGCAATGGGTCCATAGCTCAGTGGTAGAGCATTTGATTGCAGATCAAGAGGTCACCGGTTTGAACCCGGTTGGGCCCTTTTTGAAAATCAATTTTGTTTTAACAAACTACGTTGTTCTCAAAAAAAAATGTATGCGGGAGCTTTAGTGCACCGGGTTTCCCTTTTTACAATATTAAATTAAAAAAAAATCCACTTGTCCTCATGAGCTTAGCTCAGTTGGTAGGGAAATTGCATAATTTATGCAGGGGCCGGGGTTCGAACCCCGGACACCCCACTTCCCCACATTTAATTGTGTGAGCTCCAACCACTAGACCAGAAAAAAAAAATCCACTTTTCATGACTAGAAGAAATCAAATTATTTTACAAGGAAAGGTTAGGTTGTACATAAATAGGGCGATATCAAGGAAGGAGATTTTAGCAAACAAACGTTTACATTAGTTTTTTTTTTGTTGAAGGAAAACGTTTACATTAGTTGATTGGATAAGAATACCAACAGTGGGTCCATAGCTCAGTGGTAGAGCATTTGACTGCAGATCAAGAGGTCACCGGTTCAAACCCGGTTGGGCCCTTTTAAAAAATCGGTTTTTTATTAAAAAAATAAACACTTGGATTTTGAAAAAAAAAAGGAAAAGAAAACCACTTTT
>Ga0315914_1001618_pt1 | contig 33955 bp, 16 predicted proteins | sample MpolenodulesMG_FD_203920 | JGI IMG/M metagenome (GOLD analysis project Ga0315914, IMG submission 203920) | Medicago polymorpha root nodule microbial communities from Los Angeles, California, United States - elongated nodules | ecosystem: Host-associated > Plants > Roots > Nodule | place: USA...
ATCAAACATGCTTTCTCCAAAGGAATCACTTTCTTTGACACTGCTGATTTTTATGCAGCACATACCAATGAAGTTTTGGTCGGAAAGGTACTACTTCTTCATCTTCATTCACCTATCTTTTTATTTTAACATGTTTAACATAAAAACGATGTAACATAAACATTTTAACAATTCTCAGGCACTAAAGGACATACCACGAGATCAAATTCAGATTGCTACAAAGTTTGGGATTGTCAAAATGGAATCTGGTAACGTTGTAGTAAATGGTAGTCCTGAATATGTTCGATCATGTTGTGAGGGTAGTCTTCAACGTCTTGAGGTGGATTACATTGATCTCTATTATCAGCACCGTATTGACACCACTGTTCCCATTGAGGACACTGTGAGTAATAGAATCTATTCTTAAAATTTGTTAGGAAGTGGTAGGTAGTCGTGTTTTTGATTTGGTGTTTTGAATGAATCACAGATGGGAGAGCTTAAGAAGTTGGTTGAAGAGGGAAAGATTAAGTACATAGGATTATCCGAGGCTAGTACTGATACAATCAGAAGGGCTCATGCTGTTCATCCCATTACTGCTGTCCAAATGGAATGGTCGCTTTGGACTCGTGAAATTGAGCCAGATATTGTTCCCCTTTGCAGGTATCTAACTGATTGGTTTTCTATTCCATAGTCTAACTTCCTGATTATCCATGATTATGACTGCAAAAGGGTGTTTGGATTTACTGTGAATTTGTGCCACCTTAAGTTTGGCAAAATCGAAATTCACTCTCAATCCAAATATGCACCAAGTCGAAAATCTCAATTTTTGTTATGACTGTTTCAGTTATGAGGCATCTTAAGTTTTACATTATGCCTAACTCATCTTTAAAAAACCGACTTATATGGTGGTGAGTTTCATTCTATATAAACTTATTTCAGACCTTGTCCTCTAAAAGGTAGGACTTCGATTTTTCACAATACACTCCCTCACGCTCAACACTATTGGGCATGGTGTGTGAATAATTTGGTGGATTACTTGAAAGAATTGACTCTAATACCATGTTAAGAAGCATTATTTTTTGCCCAAAAAAAGAGAGAAATAAATTGAGAGAAGGATCGGTTTTTTGGAGTTGATAGAATGGAAATAGTTGACTTTAATTAGTGTTGGATACACTAATGATCCTCCTAACTAAGCTAACAAATCTTAACTAACTTGCAATTAATACTAAACAACTTGTAACCATTATATCCAAGTCCAACAAATTCTCACAGAGGTCATTAGCATTTCTTCTTAAAAGAGTTAAGCCATTTCCTTTTTATGCAGAACTTAGAAAAACTTCACTCTTATTTCGCGATTTCATAACTTGGGTTTGATAACTCTCAAAATTCAAATAAATAACTTCAAGTAAAACAAATATTAAGGGTTGAGTGGTTTCTTTCTACAACTTTCTTTGTGTTCTGTCACCTTTGTAATCTGTTTATAATTTTCGTTTTGATGTAATTGTTGAGACAATTGAACATGACAATAGTTCCTTGAAACAATGGCTTTTACATTGTTAGTGGTCTTAGAAATGGCAACAAAACACACCATTTGTTTCATGTGATAGTGCTTAAACAAAGAAATTTGTTTGATTTCTAGAGAAAGAGATATACCTTTGATCGAATAGTTTTACTTGCTTGAATTGGAACCTTTTGATTTGATTATGAATACCACGTTCTTTCTTTCAATTCCTAATTTAATGGTTTTTGATATCCTTTACAATTCTTTCTCGAAATGACTTTGGTTGTTTGGTGACAACTCATACAGGGAACTTGGCATTGGAATAGTACCGTACAGTCCCCTTGGCCGTGGATTTTTTGGAGGCAAGGCTATTACAGAAAGTGTACCTGCAGACAGTTTTCTGGTATGGACTCAACCCAATTTGTTTCTGATGACAGTCACTGTTGGCGCATATCATTTTAAGTGTCTAAGTGTAAGCTATTTATATAATAAAAGATAATTAAAAGTCCAACTGTTTTTATATATAAACAATAAGTAGTTTTCGTAAGCTATCCTAGAGTCCTAAACAGTCTCATAAATGTGTATACCAGTAAATAAATCCAAATGAACAAATCCAAACAGGTCCTTGTTCATTGTTCACCAACGTCTCTTTTTTCACCAGGCAATCCAACCAAGGTTACAAGGGGAAAACTTTGACAAGAACAAGATGTTTTATCATCGGATGGAAAAGTTGGCACAGGAGAAGCATGGATGTACATCTTCACAACTTGCTCTTGCATGGATTCTTCATCAGGGAGACGATGTAGTGCCCATCCCTGGTGAGTAACTTTCCACTTTGTGACCTCAACAAGTTAGGCATCTATGGGGCTTACTCCCGTGTATAATTTGAATGTTCAGCGAGGGATACTAATCAATCTTTTATGTCAAACACTACATAAAATTATTTGAAATATTTAGAAACCTCAATTATGATTCCTTTTGTTGTTACAAATATGACATTGCAACCTATCATGTGTTGTAGGAACAACTAAGATAAAAAACCTTGAAAGTAATATCGGTTCATTTAAAGTGAAACTCAACAAAGATGATTTGAAGGAGATTGAAGATGCTGTGCCGATATCTGAGGTGGCAGGGGATCGGACAACTGGTGCTTTTGTTCAATGTTCATGGAAGTTTGCTAATACTCCAAGAAAAGCATAGTTTGACGCCAGTTTTGTACCTCAGTTTTTGGGACTCAAACTAGTTTCTGGTCTCTTTGTATGAGTCACAAATTTAATTCCAAATGAATAAAACCGGTTGTTATTGGTAGAATATGGATAACTCAGCAAAATTTGTGTTTCATGCTTAATTATGTCCATGTTATGTTTATGGATTAAACCAGTTTACATATGATTAATGTGAAATCATGTTGTACTAATATATTCCTTGTCTGAAGAGAGATGTGAAATTGTGATTATTTTTCTCTCTGCCTATTGTTCAAATTTTTTAAATAAACTAGCTAGGTTAATTTACACATCCACATTCACAATCATACGCGTATCAGTTTCCATAGGTACAATGGTTTAATTTGTACATTTGGACTCCAATGGAAGTGCCAAATGTGTGTTTCTGTGTATTTATACTCGGTGATTGAAATTTAAAGTCATGGTTGAAGCATACAACTAGAGCATTAAATCTTGGAAACAAATCGGTACTAGTTTATATTCCCAAAGTTATGTTGATGTTGCAGCCATTGCAGAAGGAGATCTAGCTATTTAGAATAACTCATTGACTGTATTGATACACAAATCTAGGAAATTTTCTAACACCTCTGAATACCGACAAGTTTACTTGTAAGGAACAAATGACAACAATTACTGCAACACATGGAAAACATTGGACTTCAAAATTACCTAGAATTTAAGAGAATGATGATGGAATGATTTACAACTACAAGAAATGTTTTTAATCAATTAAAGAAGATGTTGTCTGCAGTTATTTAAATTTCTGCATAAAGCATAATGAAACTTTGAAGTTAAATACGAGCTCACAAACCCACCGTATGAATAATTTGATATGAATCCACAAGCAATGATTCACTAGTACTCAACAAATGGAAAACATGTTATTGAACAAGTCAGGTATATTAAAATCAAAGGTAAGCATATATATAAGGGAGAAGGTATCAGCTCATAGGAATTAAGTAGCTTTTATGCATGCCTCTTGGTGTAGTGTCTTCTATTCGTTGTTTCTCACCTAATGATAAAAGACTAGCTATTGAATATATCAACCATTATTTAACAGTAATTCAGTTCATTTGCATAGTTATTACTGTGAAAATTTTGATGGCAAATGTAAATAAATTCTTCAGAGTCTGTAAGAGAGAACAAAAAATGATAAGATCAGCCAAAACAATGAAGCAGTATGAGATGTTGCCTTTCAAATTTGCACATCTCTTATGCCAAGTTTTGACATTGATCTTGGAGTGTTTTGTCTGTTCAATTGTTCCTATAAACATTGGCTCTAACTACAGATGATTTTATCTCACACAGAACTTGTGATTTGAGAAGAAACATTAAGCCAATCACCTATCATGTGGCTCTAAATAAAAGGAGGGTTCAAGGGATGTGTTTCATTTTTCATGTGAGTGAAGTAGCAAAATTAGTCCCACATCGGTGAAGTTGAACGCGTGAAATATAACAGAAGGTTATAAATAAAGAGGTATCAGCAACATTGCAACATACTTACCTGGATGGGGTCAATGGGTGATCATGAAGGCCCATGGCCTAGAAAGGTGACCTCCATTGCACTCAGGAGGGGTGCCTTTCTAAGGTCTACCCAAGTGGTGGAGCCTACATCATAATTTGTTGCTGAGGGGGCCTGCGTTCGCGCGGCCCCCACCCAATCATAGTTCAAATTTGAGTTTGGCGTTAAATCGAAGCCGTTGAATACTAAGCCCAAAATAATATTTGATCGGAGTCCCAAAGTTATTTATTCGTTTTTACTTACAACTAAAAGTTTTTATTACTTTATTCGTTTTTAAGCCTAGTTTTTTTTATTAATGAAATAATATCGTATTTTCGGATATAGAAGTTGTTGGAAAAATATTAGATGGGGATTATTAGATATTTTAAACTTTGTTTGAAATTAGTCTTAAAACAGTTGAATTATGCAGAGTTGGTTGACTAGATTAGTATTTTGTTTTTCCATAATCATACTGTTGCTATATAATTGAAAGAGAGAAAAATGATTTTAAGTGTCTTATTATATATTGTTGTATTTTTTATTATCATAAATATAAAGTATAATATATTAAATTGAGAGTGATGAAAGTAGTATTAATTAAAGTTATAATTGGAAAAAAGTTATTGATATTGCATTGAAAAGTGAAATGAATCAGCTATTTTGATACTAATTTTTTTGTAAATGGCTCAACTGTTTTAAGACGGAGAGAATAAAATAGTTTTTGATATAGATTACTCCCTCCGTCCTATATTATAAGAAAAAAAAACTCATTTTACTTGTCCCAAATTATAGGCAAAAAAGACCATATTTTATCATATTTAATTATGTTTTTTCAAAAAATTATCTTCATAAAAATGTACTACCTCCGTTCGATTTTAATTATCACATTTTGACATTTTACATAAACCAATACAGTCAATGATTGTTACTACTATAATGACCTTATTCATTTAATATCTCATTTCATATATTTCTCTCTCTGCAATAAATAATTAAGGATAATATTAGTAAAGCAACATTTAATGTTGTATTGAACTTTGAAAGTGACAGTTAAATAGAAACAATCTTTTTTCTTTCAAAAGAGACATTTAGAAAGGAACCGAGGGAGTACATGATTTAAACGAATGATTTTCTTCGTAAAAATGAGTAAATAAACAAGTTTTTGCACCAAACAATTCATTCTAGTGATTATAATCGGTGTCATAATCACAATTTAAATTTTCAGTTACAACTAATAACCACTGCCATGCCAATAATTAATTCTTCCAAACAAGCCTACACTTATTAATTCAGCCAAACAGAATTTAGCTACAACAACTACCCTGCCAATAATTGTTGGCTCAATCAGAATTAAGTATTTTATTTTATAAAATCAACGTTTTACCCTACAGCCAGCAAGGATAATCTTTGGCTCAAGCTTCAATATTTCTTGATCATTGCATAGTTTATCAAGTTCTTCCTCCTTCAACATTACTATCACAGTTCTTGCAAACCCTCCTTCTGAAGAAGGCATCACCATAATCAAACCTTCACCGTCCACATTCCCCAATCGACAAGAAACATGAGCTGGTTTCTCACTATCACAAAACATTGATTCATACAACAATGATTCTGTCTCTTCCTCTTCCATGCAGACAAAAGTTAACTCTTTCCCATACATGCATTTAGGTGTTCCAAATTTCCATTCCTCAGTTTCCTTTTGTGACTCTAACCATTCTATTGACGACCTTATTTCTTTATCTGTAACCCCTTTCAACTGTGTGTGAATTAAACTTGCTACATCTCCTAATTCGCCATTCTCAATTTCTTCCATTTTTAGTGAAAGATTTGAAAAATGTAACACGTTTCCGAAATATCCAGTTGGGAGGGATGGTTTTATTAGCTTTCTGAAGTCTCTGCAGCAGATTGATAAAGAGTGAGTTTGATTATGAATTTCTGTGGGTTTCAAGTGAGTAACACGAGTCCAAAATAGAGCTGAGAGGAAGTCAAATGGGGTGGCATTGGGACATTTTTTGTTTTGGATTTTGGAGAGGGAATGTTTGATGATTGAACTTGAGAATTTGAAAGTGGCTGTGGCTATGTTTGTTGAAGAGGTAATGGTTTGTGGTTTTAGGGATGAATTTGGAATGTTGTTATTTAGGAGTGGTGAAGAAGAGGTAGTAATGATTGGAGTGAAGAAAGGAGGGTTGGAAATGGGGCTGTGGCGGTGAGTTTGGGTCCATGATTTGAAGAATGATGATGCAAAAGTTAAATCAGAAAGCATGTGACTACAACTTAGACCTATTGCTACACCACCTTCTTTGAAGCTATTTATCTGCAACAAACCCCACCAATTTATTACTTCATACCTTGTTAAATACCAAATCACCCGTACCACTAATTCAATTTATCTATACTTCTTTTTTGCTATCAATTTATCTATACTTCAGTTTTGTACTTTGCATGTGAAAGTACATCATAAAAAATAAATTCAAACCAATAATGTAGATGTAAATCAGGTTTAAAGCACCAATATGATGAAGTCTAATGATAGGGGCTAATGTGGCGAATATATATTCAAACTCTAATTGATATATACATTACATACATTAAAATATTTGATACACCTCAAATGGAGGGAACTAGGAAAACATATATATAAATTATGAGTGTAAATTAGTTTAAACTCATATTCCATGAAAATATATTATTTTGCTAAATTACTGTATATTTTAAAATTGATAGTATACACGAGAGGGAAGAAAAGGAAGAAATTAAATTGGGTAATCAGTTAGTTTGAACTCAATCATTTTCAAAAACCAGTTTTAGATTATAGTCTTCAAAATTTAAAGTAAGTTTATCTTTAGTCATACACCGTTTAGATTAAGAGAAAGATGGGTTGATGCACGAGATTAGGATCCTCTCAGGTTGAAAAAAAATAAAAAATAACATGAAAGATCTAGGTCATCAAAATATAGAAATGAATTTCCTCCCATGAATTTTTCTCCATTTTCAATCCACAACTTAAGTGGTTTGTCTCTCCTGGTTTTAATATGAAATCTTGTAATTTAAACGGCTATGATTCCACTAGACCTCTCCATTCACGGGAGAGGATCCGATCCCTTTATGGGATGCATGTTGGTAAGAGAGAAAATATATTTTTTCCTCCTTTGGTTAGGCAAGAAAAGTTTTCTTCTGATGATTGATACTTAAAATTGTGGAGACTTGTTTGATACTAAAAATGAAAACTATTAGTTTTAATTATAAAACCACAAAATAGCTCATAATAACTAAAATAAAACAAAAGTAATCATACTATTAGTAGACAGATGAAATATTTCCAGCAGAATCAAGGTGTTATGTTAATAATATATATGTGAAATAATAAAGTACCTGAATTCTAAAAGGTGACCATGTGCTAGGGTCATGAGGCATATCATCCCAAGCAATAAGCTGTGCCTCATCAGATCCAGTAGCAGAAGATGATAGCCATTCATCAATGGTACTATCAACATTAGCCTTTATGACTCTAACACCAGCATCATTACATCTAACTTCCCAGTTACCACCATCCTCCTCCTTCTCTCGGCCCAACCGGCCCGTTATCGTCGGGTATATCGACAAAACTTCAGACAATGATTCCCTCAATGGATCCAATTCAAATGACCTAAACCATTTTTCTTCATTTTTGTAATAGTATATCAAATGCAGTGTATGATAACCCATACCATGGTCTACACCCGTCAACTTGTGGGTCTTACCCGAACTCACTGGTCTGCTTGACACAACCGTTAGTTTTGAATCCAGTGTTACCTTACACTGATCTGTCTCTGACATGCTTGCTTCTTTTGCTTGCTTATGAATAAAATGAATATGTTAACAGTGTTGTGTACTCTTTCTTAAATGAACAAGTACCTAGCTTCATTAATATTGTGAACTATTTATAACAAACATGGAGTATTATTTCAGAGGAAATTAACGGGGAAACAAAATAGAGAGGAAGTTAGAAAGAGTGATTTATTTTTAGAGGAAACGGTTAGGAATTAAAGAGGAGACGGTGGTGGTTGGTAGTTTTATTTAAGTCATGAGGGCCCATACCCATTCTGTTTCACAAGGCTTACTAGTTTCAAGTTTCAACAACTAGTATCACTGATGCTCATTTCAACTTTTAGTTAATTGAAAATGCTAATAAATGTCTTTAGGGTTGATAAAAAGTTTAAAGTATAAATTTTATTTTGATATCTGTGGATTTAACACGTTAAAACATCAAAACACAATTTTTTCTAAAAAAAATTTATCAATTGTTTTTATTTTTGAATTTAACAACCACCAAAACCTTTAGTTAAATTATATTCACATGCATGTTTCTTTGTGTTTTGGGATGATCTCACATTTTCATGGGTCCTCATTTTTCTTTGTGAACCTAACCTAATTTCTTGGTTCTTAATCACTCCTACCTTAATCATTAACAAGTAGGAAGACCCTTAATTAATTATGTTCACATGCATGTTTCCTGTGTTTAGGGATGATCTCACGTTTTCATAGGCTCCTCATTTTTCTTTGTGAACCTAACCTAATTTCTTGGTTCTTAATGACTCCTACCTTAATCATTAACAAGTAGGAAGACCCTTAATTAATTATGTTCACATGCATGTTTCCCGTGTTTAGGGATGATCTCACGTTTTCATAGGCTCCTCATTTTTCTTTGTGAACCTAACCTAATTTCTTGGTTCTTAATTACTCCTACCTTAGATGTTGTGATTTCCTGGCCAAATGTTAACATGTGGCACAACACCTGCATATGAATCTCGTTAAGAGGAATGCTAGCAACACTCTCTTTTAAATATTTTCTCTAACATTCATTCTTTTATTTGTTTAAATCAACGTGGATCTACATTTTAAAAATAGAACTCATATAAAATGGTAATATATACATTGATTTTATCCAATAAACAAATGAGTATTAGAGAATGTTTAAAAGGTAATGTCGCTAGTATTCCTCTAACAACCAAATATGGAAACATTGAAAATTATGTATTCAATTTTTGATTCCTTAACAAATGTTAACTAAGTGGATGCACCGTCGATCCAATAAAATTTAAAAAATTTCCTTTTCAATATAAAAACGTACAATACTTATTTTGATTCCTTAACAAATGTTATATTGTAAAATTATTTATTTGTTTAATGGGGGAGCACCGTCGATCTTCCTGGAAATCGTGGTTGGGACTAACACAACCCCACAAAACCGGCTTGTGAGATGAGGATTGCCCCCACTTATAAACACATTGTCAGACCAACTCTTATCCGATGTGGGACTCTTAACACACTCCCTCACGACCAACACTATTAGGCTTGGTTTGTGAACACAAATGGTGGGTAGCCCGATAACGGAAACCTGATAGCAGGTGACCCAATGGATCTTGAAGAAGCTCTGATACCATCTTAGAAATCGTGGTTGGGCCTAACACAACCCCACAAAACCGACTTGTGATGTGAGGATTGCCCCCACTTATAAATACATTATCAAGCCAACTCCTATCCGATATGGGACTCATAACATATCTAAATAAACTTTATACATGAGTGCAACGATAATCAATCATTATGGCAAAATAAAAAGATTTAATTACCTCTCGGAGTAAAACTTAGATTGTGTAGCCCATTACTCGTTATGCCCATTACTCGTTATGTATAGTGGACCTATACAATTAAATCTTGATTGTCTTCCTACCAAACTATTGATTTTCCTAAAATATCATGGAATAACCAACACATTTTGCACATGTAATCAATAAAGTATCTCCAATAATGTCTCTAAAGCCTAGTTCGACTAATAATATCAAAATTGTTAGATTAAACATTTTTATTTGAATTCAAACTCAAAACTTACAATGTATGTAAGTTTCATTGGTATTTACGCTTCATCTACATAAAAAAAATGGGAAATTAGTCACTTTAGTCTCTGAATAGGAAAAAAGTAGTCACTTTAGTCACCGAATGCAGAGAAATTGCAAAACAGTCCCTGAATGTAGTCAATTTTAGGGACTAAATTGACTAACGGAGTCTACATTCAGGGACTAAATTGACTAACGGAGTTTGCATTAAGGGACTAAATTGACTAACAGAGTCTACATTCAAGGATAATTATTTTGCAATTTATCTGCATTCAGGGACTAAAGTGACGACTCATTTCTTATTCGGGAACTAAAGTGATTAATCTCCCAGAAAAATATACTATCACCAATAACTTCAAGTTACAGGTAGTAGTCACTACTGGATGAGGCACACTTGGTTGGGCACCCAAATAAAAGTATTTGGGCAAAAATACAAAACCAAGAAAAAATTAAAGGAAAATAATCGATGTGACTAAATACTTTTTATTTAATTTTGTTAGTTTTATGTAAGTGTGCCTAAATAATATTTATTCGGGGTTGTGTCCATGAAAGACTTTTCCCTACTGGACAATCTAGACAATTAGGAAAATACAATTGGACCACCTGGTAGTACTGTGGATTATGATTAGACTCGATAACATCACTCACAATTACTTCTTTGAGCCATCCATCTATCCAATCTAGCGACAATCAATACTCGAGATGGTATCCATGGTAAAGTGTTTTTTCTTCTCTAAATTGTTTAATGACTAAATATTCACCTCTTACGATGACTATCTAAAGAATTATAGATTCAAAACACAACTCATGCATATATAATAAAATATCTCTACCATAGTAATATGATTTTATTAATGCATAATTTGAACCATCTAAGATGCAAAGTAGCGTGCTTTTTTACAACAGGCAATCTGGGTTGTTAGTTGAGGCTGACAATGTACTAAACTAACTCGAAAATAGTTTAAAACTCGATTTGATAATTAACCTCGTTGAACTTAATTCATAATTCAAATGAGACGAACTTAAATTTAAAATTAAGATCGTCAAATAAATAAGTTGAACTTGAGTTATAGACTGTTCAACTCGTTTAATTTACAAACCGACTCGATATATATATATATATATATATATATATATATATATATATATATATTGTTGCTCTATCGTTACTCATTGCTAAATCAATTAAACTAATTTTAAAGGAAATATTAGTTTTACTTTTTTGTCGGTATTTTGTGTGTACAAGTTTATTAACAATTATGAACAAAGAAGCATTAAATTCAATAGCCGAAGGTAATACAATCTGAGTAAAAAATAAAATGGAAATGCCTTTGAAAATGTTGATAGCATGTAAGTTTATTCAACGACTAGCAGAAGTTTTATTCACGACAGGGAGCGAATTCTCTTATAAATAAGAGCAGCGAGACTCATTCATATCCATGTACTATAGAAATTCAGCCATTGTATTTTTAACTAATTAATTGATTAATGGTACTTTTACACATTTTTTATGCGATATTTGGAAGGTTTATGAGTTAATTTCGTGTTCATTTGATTCTAGATATTGAATTGAGTTGATCGTAAATTTGCATCGAGTCTAGTTGGAGTTAGAAAAAAAGTTTATGACAAACTTGAATCGAGTTTTGAGTCGAGCTTATTTTTATTGAGTACTTTTATCGAGTCGAGCGGACTCAACTAGCCCAAGTGCTAGCATTATAGTAGTTCACAAATTATCTTATGTTTGTTGTAAAAATAAATCAAACAAGTGCATACCGAACCGAATCAAACAAGTACATAAATTATACATATCAAATTCTTATAATATAATTTTAAGGAGTACAAATCCTCTAGGGAGGTCCTGTATATTTACTATAAATGCTCGTTTGTTGGTCATAATAGGATATAATCAGGCTAGGATATAGAGTTGGATAGAGACAAAATATGATATGAACATAATAAGTATTAATTTAATCACATGTTTGATGTGCACATGATAACAAATAAGATATCATTATTTTTTATAATTAAATGAGAAAATTACTCTCTAATTAATTAAGGAGAACACTAATGAGTGCCCTTCAAGCATGTGATTAATTATAAATAAGTAAGGAATGACAACATTTTAAAAACGACATAATATAAATAAGGAATGAATTTCTAAGGATAGTTTCTAACCCAATGGGATAAAAATTACAAAGACAAGTCAGTATATGATAGAAAAATAGTTTATTTTATCTTATCTTTCTGCTGCATCAAATATGATATTTAAGAAGAATATGATAAATGTATCATATCTCATCTCCCTATCATGGTCATCATAAAACCCCAAAGGGCGCTTCATTACCAATCTATGTCAATTAGGCTTTGTTTGGATGTTGAAAGGAAAGAAAGTAAAAGGAAAGAATGTTTAAGGAATGAAAGTGAGTGGAAAGAGAGTGGAAAGTAAGATGATTTTTTGATTGTTTGGTATGAGTGAAAGTGAAAAGAAAGTGAAAGGAAAGAATGGTGTATTTTTTATTGAATGTCACAAATGCCCTTATATATAATATATAAAAGAATGATGGCATCAAAGACAAAATAGGAACAACAAAAAATTTGTAGCTATCGTCCTACTTTCTGTCCATTAGAGAGGGGAAAGTTTTTGTGTGGGTCCCTCACCCAATTTGTTCCTTCCATGCCACTATTCTTTGGATTCAAAGGAGGAAAAGAATATTGAAATCCGTGCTTTCTTTCCTTGATGTATCTTTCCTTATGCCTTTGAGTAGATCCAAACAATACCTTGATCACAAAAAAGAAAGACTAGACAAGATGGTACATGATTATTTTGAAACCAACGGTGGAGATCAAGAATGACTTTACACGTATATTACCATTTCTGGTCAAATTAAGCGACATGGTCTACCACTATTAGGTTTGTGCATGTAGAGTTTTTTTTTCCACAACCTGAAATTCTTCAATTCAGATGGGACATGTGGTTGGTTTGTCTTCTATAAAGATTGTGTACCCATCACAAATATAACCAGAAACATAGAAAACAAAATTTGAGCACAACTGTGATCTGTATATATTAAAGATCATCAATGCTTCAACAAATGTCCTCAAACATTTCACCCTCCATATGTAAAAGGTGTAAAAGCTTTCTGAGAGCAGAATCAACATATCATGTTATCTTGTTATTATCCCAATATATGCACGGCAAATAGCATCATCTATGTTTCATCTAATGTCCTAAAACATACCATCTCTATAAAAAATTGTAAAAACTTTCCTAGAGTTGATCATATTATCTTGTTTTCCAATATGTATATTATGGTCTGACAACTACAAGAATCATTCAGCAAAGCACTATGCATATGGACAAAAAAACAAATTAAAAAGGGGGAGGATATTGCATACCAAACATATAATATTAAGATGACCATGATATGTCTATGACTTCAATATTTATGATCGGATGAGGGATGGTTTAATTAGAGGGGCGAGATCATATACAATAAATATTAGGATATTAGGGTTAATTAAGTTTTTAGTCCCTATAAATATTCACAGTATTGTTTTTAGTCCCTACAAAATAAAATCACACTTTTTAGTCTCTGTGACATTTTCCTTAAGCATTTTAGGGACCAAAACTATTGATGAAATTTTTTGACAAGGACTAAAAGTGCTGGTGGAAAAATTTATAGGAACTAAAAATGCTGATGGAAAATTTTATAGAAACTAAAATGTGTGATTTTATTTTGTTGGAACTGAAAACAAAACTGTGAATATTTATAGGGACTAAAAACTTAATTAACCCTAAATATTAATATAAGAAAATATATTGATGCATAAGTGATAGAAAAAATATAGTTATTCTGAAACTACGATGCATATTAATATATAGTGATCGGGATTCGAACAACGAACACCCAATTTATTCACCTTTAAAAGTGAATTCTAGCTCTTTGACTATATAACAAAAACAAATTAAAAACTACAAAAACTATGTTATTTTACACCTAAAAGTTGATATATTTTAATAGTATAAGATTTTTTTTTCATTTTCTACATTGCCAATTTTTGTGATTGTACATGTTACCTAACAATTATTCAAAAATTTATCTCATATCGTCGAATATTTGATTCTTCATGACTAAAAGTATTTAATAATAAATTAAAAACTACAAAAAATATGTTATTTACACCTAAAAGTTGATATATTTTAATAGTATAAGATTTTTTTTCATTTTCTACATTGCCAATTTTTGTGATTGTACATGTTACCTAACAATTATTCAAAAATTTATCTCATATCGTCGAATATTTGATTCTTCATTCATGACTAAAAGTATTTAATAATAATCTTGTTCAAAAGAAAAATATTTAATAATATTTTTTCGTGGGGGAACACTTTACTTTTATTGTGAGTAATATAAAAATATTCTACAACTTTTCGCAAAATTAATAAATTAGTTGGGGCAACTGCCACCAATTATGAGGCAGATCTGTCAATCGATCAAATAATTTTGTCTCAAAATCAATTTAAACGCTAAAAACTTAAAAATTCATATTTAATTTATTAAAAAAATTAAACTTCTGCAAGAGATGTCTTTTTTTGGGTTACCATTATATTGGTACAAAATTTTTACCATCATTTAACCGTGATTAATTTTCGTTAGAGAATTTATGGGACATACAAAGTGGAATTTGCTCTTCCAACCGATTTTTTTTCATATGCATGAGCTAACAATCGAATCTCTGAGCATATAATCAAGGGTCCCAAATCTTTTACTACTTGGACCAATCTATTCTAGGTTTCAAGAGAGATTTCTACAATGTACCTACTAAACATTAAGGCAAAAACAAATTTAATTTTGAAGAATACAAATGAATTTGCTCAAAAGTAGAGACGAAAAGTTATGATTAAAAACAATTAAGGATCAAAACTTGATTTTTTTTTTTTATATATAAATAACCATCCATTTAATCAATGTTTGGAATCGCCATAACTTATATTATGATACAAGTTTAGTATTAGAGTGGATTTGAGAAAGTAACTTTGAATTCCACATATATCGTCTTTGACAACAGCAACTCGAGATTGAACACAAAAATGGTGGGTCGAACATTCCAAGTTGTTCACAACGACTCCAATTTTGATCTCGAATACGATACCGATGATGGCTTCGAAGTTCTTCAATTCCAACTTTACTCTCTCACTTCTGTTCCTCCCGATCAACAAAAGGTTTTCATTTTACACAATTCTTAATTAATCTTTTAGTTTTGTTAAATTTCATACTTATTTATTAATGCAACAGATTTATGGAGCTGAACCTGATACTCAAATTTCAACTGATTCTGATCTTGCAACAATTTCTGATAAACTACGACTTGTCTCCATCAATCATCATCCTCCTCAACAACCTGAAACAAACTCTAACGATTTCTTGAAATCCGATGAGGAACTGGCTAGGCTCTTGCAGGTTTTATTTTATTTTATTTTATGTCATTGATTTTTGCTTTAATTTTTCACACATCTATCTATTTGTGATTTTGTAAGTTTTTATAGGCAGAAGAGGAAGCACTGATGTTGCAGCAGTATGTTGCTAGCGAAGATACTCAGCAATTTGATGGTAGAGTACGACCTTATGTTGCCCAAGTCCTCATGGTAATTTTCATTTTCATTTTCATTTTCATTTTATTACATTTCAACCAAACCATTGTAAGGTTCGGTCAATTTAATCATCAAGTTTGCCAAATAGCAATTTAGTCCAAAAATAAAAAATTTAAAATCTATTACTACAAGTTAAAGGTTCTATACTTGTCTTAATGATGCTAGAGAATATTCAAGTCAATATGTGAGTTTTTCATTGGTTTTTGATAGATGTTTACTAAAGAGGTAATTTGTTGGAAGGACTAACTTGACTGACATTTTTTTTAATTTAAGGGACTGATTTGTTACTTCATAAATTTGAGGGACTAGATTGTCCAACTTTTGAAATTTGAGGAACACGTGGCATTTAGTTCATGAAGCTCCATATAGAATTTTCTGAAGAGAAATGATACTTTCACATCATAATTTCAATGTCAAATACGGTGTCATTTGATTTTTACGTGTATTTTTGAATTGTGTGCAAGTTGTAGCAGATAAAAAGTAAGAAAGAGATATAGATAAACACATACGGTGTCACATACAATGTCTATATTTTGATGTTCAAATAACACAACTGTTTGTCAAAATAAGGTTTCCCTATTGTCCTCAAGAAAATTAAGTACATCATGATTGATTTCACGTGTTGATTGTTATGTTATATCTTGCAGTATGAAGATGAAAGGCGCCAGGAGGCTGCTCGAAATACTGTTCCTTTGGAAGAGCTTGAGGAGAAAGCATTAGTTTCTTTGGCCAAAGTAAGAGCCTGTAAATTTCTCTTTCAAGAGAAAATTCTAACACCTTGTGATCAATGATGTAATTTTTTTAGAGGATGTTCATATTGTGTTAAGTGTTAACTTTAAACTAACCAACTCCTTTTACGGTATCCCTAACTATTCTGAAAATTCATTCACCCTGGATTTGTCTGTTTTTTTGTTGTAACAAGCTATAAATCACAAACACAAACACATACATTGGACTCGACATTGACATGTAGATACCAATAATAATTTAAGAAAATAGAAGGGATTTAGTATAACTATATGTGTCGATGTTGTGTCAGACACACCTTCAACCTGGAGTGTCGGTGCTTGTGTATGGATGTTACCCTTTCTGCGTGTGATTCTCTATTAGGCTTGGCTGAGATGCTTTTGTCATTTTATAAGCATAAGCTTTTGTATGCTACTACAATTGTTTTGTAATTGGTGTAAGCCTGATAAATATTTTCAGGAGGGGAACTTCAATCCATCAAAAATAGAACGAGATCATGCTTTCCTGCTGCAGCTGCTTTTCTGGTTCAAACGATCCTTCAGGTTTAAATTAGTTATTATATTGGTTATTGTGCTTTTTTATTAATGCCCAATGAATCAAATGCATCAATGGCTAACAACTCTATAAGGACAGAAAATAGAATTATTTATAATTTAACTCAAATATGATTCACATAATATTTGTGGCTGAGCTGAGTTACATTTCCCCCATTAAAAACACCAGCTCACCTATACTTACGCACTTTTTTTTATCGCTTCTTATCATTTATCTTTCTTTCTCTTTCTCATCAAATAGATGGGTGAATGCACCACCTTGCCGTGATTGTGGCAACGACACTGTAGCCCAGGGTATGACTGCTCCACTTCCTTCTGAGACTCTTTATGGAGCTTCAAGGGTTGAACAGTATCGGTATGTTGTTGAATATATGCTTTAATGTAATGTGAGATTACTTTTTGTTTTTCCTTTTACTGGGATCAGAAATGTGGGTTTGGTAATTATCCATTGAGATATATCTCATTTCTCTTATTATATCATGCACAACTATTTGTGAACCTTCATTAAGCTATACTTAGTCATCTGATCCGCCTTTTTTTTTTTTTAAATATAATTTATAATCAACATTTTAGTTTTATTTATATTTGAGAGTGTCCTGTTATGCAAGATCAACAATCTGTTAACCATCTGCATTTGTTTAGAATTAGAACATGTCTTGGCCAGATAATCCTGTTTTTTTATGAACTAAATTATTCCCGTTACATATATGGTTACTAGAATTCTGGCCTTTTGCTTATGAAGCATTTTCATAGGTTTCTGACATGTTCACTAATTTTAGCTTCCACTATTTGCCTGACTTCCATAATTTTCTAGTTATCAACGTTTATATTTCCACATGACAGCTGCACCGTTTGCTCCAAACTGACTCGCTTCCCTCGGTATAATGATCCAAAAAAGGTATTCTACTTATGTTAAACTGCTGCTGATGCATTTTACACTTGGCCAACTGTCAAACTGACTGCTATTCCTATCACATTTGTTTTGGACACTCCCTTTATTCTTTTTCAAATTCAATTTGCAGCTTGTGGAAACAAGAGAGGGCCGCTGTGGAGAATGGGCCAATTGCTTTACGCTCTATTGTCGGGCTTTTGGCTATGAGTCACGTCTGGTTTGTAACTCAAATATTGGATGAAATTTAGTCTTTTCAGTGTGATAATCTTGCTTAGTTTTGATGCTGCAATAGAGCAGATAAAGTGTTGGTGTTCTGTATCATTAGTTGCTAGGACCTATGGTCTAGACATGATTTTGAATCTTTGAGATACTTATTTTGTGATGATTCTAACATTACAAATGCAGTACCAAATGTCATATATCAAATATTCCGTGACAATATTGTTCTGGTAATACTTAGTTTTACATACATGTAATATATTTGAAGTTCAAATATACTTAAAAATGATAATTCCTGCTAAATATTCTTAATTGAACAGTAAGCTGGCAGAAAAAGATAGTCATGCATGTAAAATTGAACTAAATTCTTGAAAGTAGCTTGCATTCTTATTGAAAACAGTTTGCCCCTTATGGTGTTTTGACAGTGGTGTTTGTTGATTTTTGTGGGATGATGGGTTGACCAGTTTTCACTAATGAGTCCTTACAGTGTTGCTAGTAAATTTCATTTATTGTGAATTTAAAGTATTTTGAACTCTCCTTATATTCACAACCCACTATATATGTGTTTGTCTTGAGAGGTTTTGTCACTAAATTTTAGTCGATCTCCAGATCCTGGACTTTACAGACCATGTTTGGACAGAGTGCTACTCTCAATTCCTGGGAAGGTACAATTGACACAAAAGCTGCTTGTTCTTGTAATATGCTGTTAAAACTATTTCTGGTGGGACAGTGTTTTGTTCTGAAGACGTTGATGATCTTACAGATGGATGCATCTTGACCCATGTGAAGCAATCTACGACAAGCCATTATTATATGAAAAAGGGTATAATTCATTTTCTAGTACACCTTTTAATTGACCTAATAAATTAGTTGTTTTTGTCGTTTTTAAACTTTTTAAATCTATGAAATCAGGTGGAATAAGAAATTAAATTATGTTATTGCCATAGCGAAAGATGGAACTCGTGATGTCACCAAACGATACACAAGGAAGTGGCACGAGGTAGGTTAATTTATATAATTTCTTTCCTTGTGTTTTCTTTATAATCAAGCTTTTTTCCACTTTCATAAGGAAACAGGGTTCCTGAATTGGTAATAATTGATAGTAAATTTTTGCACCTTTTTCAAAATTTAAGGTCCTTTCTCGACGTACTATGCTTACAGAGCCTTCTGTGTCATCTGTACTCACAAATATAACCACCGAATGTCGAAGAGGCTTTACATCACAACTACTTTCAATAATTGAAGCACGTGATATGGAAGAAAACCAGCAACTTGAGAGGGGTTTGCATTCTGAAGACGACGAGTCCCTCTCGTTACCTGGAAGAAGAAGTGGGAATGAGCAATGGCGCAAATCCAGATCTGAAATTGGTTCTGATAACCTAAGTTCTTCTGCTTGCCCAATTCGATTTTGTGTAGACGAGCACGTGACTAAGATTTATAATGCATTTCGTCCTGTACTTCATCAATTTATTGAGGAAGAACTAACGAAGTCCGAAGCTGTCAAAGTACTTGGGATTACGAAAGGAATTCTCTTGGATCTTTCCAGTTCCCCTTTTAAATCAAGAAGGGCTTCCATTGATTCAGTTCTTAGCAACCCGAAATTTCAAAAACTTTTGCCGTCTTTTGATGATTTACTTGATGCTCTTTCACTAGAGAAAAAAGTCAATACGGATGGGAGGGTTGAAGTTTGTTCGGTTGGTAACCCTGTAGTAACTTCTTTAGCACTGCCCGTTGTGCTAGATGCTCTAGATGACATGGTTAACAATCTTAACAAGTGTGAAAACTATGGGAAAGATATGATTTTGTTGCCACTCCTGAAGTTAAATAGATTACATTCTGGTTCAGTCGTTTCAAGTGCTGAGGAGTTGCCTTTAGGGATTGTGAGTTCATATCTGACTAATTTTATATGTATAACATTAATTATGATATATAGCATCAATAACTTTGTTCTTGTTTTATAAAATCAGGTAACATCAGCATTTGATGGAACTCGAATATCAAAATGGGAAGAACCAAATGGAGCAAAAGGTGTATAGTTAACTTATTAAATAACTTCTTTGCGGTTATAGAGTTTGTTTCACGTCAAATTGCATTATTAGGTTAAACATTGTTCTATATAATTTCTTAATAAAGTTGACATGTTTTACCTACGTTGTTAAAGCACGAGTTGCGCCGTTTCATCTTCCACCTATTTCTACTAAATACTAATTCTATTGAGGAAATCTTCTTAATGAAAGATTTGGATTGATAATTCATGTTAAATTCCTCATTCCTAGGAGTTATGCTCTGTTTTCATTCTCTGTCCTCGGGGCATAAATTTTAAGATTAATGAAAAGCATTCATAATCATGATATGAAAAATAATCGAGCAAGAAACCCGAGAATACTCAGTTTAATTGCTTGCATTAGTCCATCTTTTTACTATTCTAAAGGCACTGACATTGATATCTTGATGCTTATATTAAAAAAACGTTAAAAATTTGACTGTGTAGGTTGTTGGATCGTGTATAGAACGTTTGATGACAAGAAGTTTGAGCTTGTGGCATATGAATTGATGTCTGCCAATGATGCCCCAGAAAGGGATCCGATGGACTGGTATGGACTTTATATTTGGTGATAAATTGTTTTATTCTTGATTCATGTTATTATAATTATTGTTAATGTGTGGATGAGGAGTAGAGATCCTCTATATATTTCTTTAAAGAAAGAAACGGACATCTCCATTATTATGATTTTGGTGTATGAAGGCCAAATTAATGTCACCAGTTTTGAGATTGTGCATCTTTATATCCTTTATACACTCCAGAACTGTAATGGACCAATCCACTTCTTTTGAGAATTGAGAGGATCTTTACTCGTGCTTATTTGATATATTGTTCTGATTCTTTAATCTTGTAAGGTTCATTGCTCTAAATTATAGCAAGGTAATTGCTATCTTTCCAAAGACTAATAACATTGAAAATTTAGTTTGAATTTAATCCATTGTTGATTTAAAACTTCTTAAACTACTTAAGAATGAGGAAGTGTCACTTGATATTTAATTTAATTAGAAGCTTTCAATTGTTTTGAAACAGGTGGCACAGTATGTTTATTGGTGATATAAAACTTATTAGGCTTTCAATTTAAAAATCAAATTCTTAAAAATTATATGAAATCCCAGCCTTGCCAAGCAAGCAGTGTGTGTTTATGACCATCCACTTTTGCTCTGTCTGTTAGCAACTATGTGTATCTCTAATAGTGTGTTTCTTTATATTTGTTTCTTTGGTGACTGGTATGTTGGTTCACTCAGCTTCGTTTCTTTGCTTTGAATTGAATTTTCATGAATTAACTTGAGTTGATGTGTCGTGCACACACGACCTTTTCCCAGGATTCTTGAAGGAAGCAATGATGAGGGGACCAGTTGGCAAGTTTTGGACAAGCAAACCTCTCAGTTCTTTAAAGACCGTTTCCAACGTAGAACATATATAATCAACTCAGCAAGTTTTCCATTTAATCTGTTCAGGTAATTTTTACTCACAATATTCTTTTTAATGACTTTAATAGCTATACAATGATAATATAAAGAAATTTTACACAAACATCTTGATTACATTTTATCATCTTTACCACATCTTAGTATCTCTTAAAAAACTTGTTTACACTATGTCAAGATGCTAAAATATGGTTTTACGTATGTGTAAAACCTGTTTAAAGTAATATGATTAGATGTATGTGTAAAAATTTGTCTAGAGCGTCGGTATCTTGGTGTTTATATAAATCCTTGCTTTACACTTTATGTAATTAGAGGGGTAACCTTGGCGCAACTGGTAAAGTTGTTGTCATGTGACTGTAAGGTCACGGGTTCAAGTTCTAGAAACAACAGGGTAAGGCTGTGTACATTACACCAAAAATGGTGGGACCCCTTCCCGGACTCTGCGTATGCAGGAGCTTTATTGCACCGGGTTGCCCTTTACACTTTATGCAATTAGTTCAACAAAATTATTGCATTGACTTATTATTCCTAAACCCTGAAATGATTTTGCAGGTTCAGGTTTCTGGCAGTCAAAGACATTCAGTCTACTTCCCGGCTGCAAATTGGTAGTATTGACCTCTATGCCAAATCATTATAAAAATATAGTTAAATTGTGAGCCCGATTCAGCATTTTCTTTTTTGATGAAAAATTGAGCAATTTTTTTTTCAATATGTGAATGGCATATTTATTTTGCCAGTACCTTAAAAGGAAGCATCACCTTGAATGAACATAATATGTTAACAGCTTTTATGGGACCACATTGAATTTTAATTTGCTTTACTAGCTTGTCAGGTAATGCTGGAATTCCAAATAATACATAGTTGTTTGATTATATATAGTTTGGTTATTTTGTACATTATCTTTTGAAGCTTGATTGTATAATTTGGTTATTTTGTACATTATCTTTTGAAGCATTTAGATTTTGGGGGGTGGTATTCTATGGATTTATTTTGCAGGGAGCCACTTTTAATGTATTTGGAGAGTCTAGTAGGCTGTGGCGTATACTTTACTGATGGAGAGCGCATAGGATTCAGCTTGCCAAAACCAAATAGTTTGTTGCTTGTTCCTTCTAATAGTGTGTTGGTTTCCCCACTACAATGATGGACGTCCGTCTCCGGCCCTTTATGTTGTGAATGTTAAGAAGCTAGAAAGTCATAGCTTTTGGCGAATGTGCGTTTAGAGCTGTTTGGCCATGGAAATGAACGTATTATAACTAAAATCGCAACGTGATTTGGTGTAAAATTATTATGTTTGGTTTGCATTGTGATGAATGGATTCTAGCCTCAAACGCAAGTTGAACCTGAAGATAGTATTTCAAGCTTATGCGTCCAACCAAAATTGATGCACACTTTTTTACATATTTGAAAAGATATTTTAAGAACTAATGTAATAGTATGATATAATTTTTGTTATTTAATTGTTTTGATATTTTAAGAGTACGATCTGTCAGTTGTCAAGTATAATCATCACATAAAAATAATAAAATCGAAATGGTGAAAGAATGAGAAAAGTATGTTAATTTTTTTTTAGGTGAGAGAAGTATGTTAGTTGTATGCAAATAATATATGCTCTCTAGTTTTCAGGGCCATTTCATTTTATTTTTTTAAATAATAATTGTTTTTAGCCTAGCCACATTACAACCCTCAATAAAGACCTTAGTGATTCGTGATCCATGATTGCAAGTATATTTGATTATTGTGCGTAGATGTGTATTTCAAAATATAATTGTTGTATATGGTTTGAACCATTGAGTGTATTTATTAACGAGAGTAAGTGATTCTAAACTAATTGGTTGTGGATTTAAAGATTTAAAATTTACTGCTTTCAAAAAATAAAACTAAAAATATTTTTTTAAACAAAATTTGTTTGTTATATGCAAATTTAAACTTCCATGAAACTAAATTTGTTTCCCTAGTTTCAATGATAACATCAAATTTATTGGGAAGGAGAGTGTTGAATTAAATGGGGCATAATCGAAGGAAAAAAAAATCTCCAAAAAATTCACTTCCTCAATTGAATAGAATTATTTTAATGACACTTAAAAAAGAGGGTAGGGAGTACAAATTAAATCTGGGATAAATTTTAAATTAGTTTTAACTTTTTTTTTATTTTTTATAGTGGTCGGGTTTGAATCTCAGATCTATTGTCCGTATCAACTGATTTAAACTCACGAGCACAAAAGAAATTGTAACTAACAATATGTAATAGTTAAAAATCAACGAATGATTAATAATAAGAAATATGTATTCATAAAGAATACAATTTTTAATTATAAAAAATTAAAATTAAAATGAGCATCTCAAAAGAAAAAAAAAAGTACTAAAATAAAAAATACTTGTTTTAAGGAAAAGTACAAGTATTTATGCACCTAAAAAAAAAGTAATATTCAATTTTATCATATCTAGATCCGGTGTTCTAACTTATCACCCATGCACAAAGGATTTTGTTTCTGTAATATTTGGCGACCAATCTCTTTTAAATCCACTTTGCATGTATGTTCTTCTGGGTATCTATGCATTCCACAAAATACATCACCACAACGGCACTTGAACCCTGTTAGTCCCACTTTTTTGTTGCAACTCTTGCACCTATTTTTCTTCTCCTTCATGTTATCATTGTCAATGAGAGAAATAGCTGCCACAACATCACAAATATCATTGATATTAGGGTTCTTTGAAGGACAAGAAGACGATGACTCAAGAACAATGTTTTCTTTGAGATAAACATTGTAACACTTTGAACAAAGGTTCTTGTTTGAAGGAGAACCATAGAAACCACAACCATTGGCACAAAGTGATGGAACCATGTTGTTTCACTTAGTTTTGACTGAAGAAAAGGATTGGAATAGTTGTAATTATATTGGCTAGCAAACTTGGAGAAAGGGAGAGGCTTGTGGAGAAAAGATGCAAGCTTGGAATTGTTGGATGAGTCAATGGGTTGTGTGAATTTATAAGGGAAAATCGTAACTAATAATACCAGATTCCAGGAAAGTCTTTGTCGAAAAATTAGGAAGTAATGGTTATCCAAATATATTTTTGAATTGTAAGTTTATCTTTTTCTTTTTGATAGAGAGTATCGTTATATTTTGTCTTCTTTTTATGTTTTGGTTAAGAGTATCTTTATTTTATTTTTTGAAAGATTATCTTTATATTTTTTAAAAGTATCTTTGTATTTTTCTCTCTTATACCATAAACGTAGCAAAACTGGTTATTCTAATTATTTTTAGGGTTTATTCTCATCTTTTAATATCACTAATTTGTATTAATTTTTATATTTTGAAAAACAGTATTAATTTTCAAAATTTTATTGTATCAACTTTATGATATTGATACATAAAAATTTGATTTTGCAAATATAAGCAAATAAAATATGCAATGAGTACGGTGCAAATATTTAAGAGTGTTTTGTATATTAAAAAACATATTTGATATTTTTAAAATAGTCACGACTTTTAAAAAATTATCACATCAACTTTCTCATATGTGACCATAAAAATTTGTTTATGCAGATTTGAGAACATAAAAGCTTCAATGAGCGCGGTGCAAATATTTAACGGTGTTTTGTATATAAAATAAAAATATAAAGTTATTAAATAGATTCCTTCGGAAAAAAAAAGTTATTAAATAGATACGTTTTTAGCGAGATTCTGATGTATTCTATTGATTTGAATGAATGAATGTCGTTTTGTTTTTGTAAAAAAAAAAAATAGAAACGCTACTTTAATGTGGATATTATTTTGAAAATAATCATGTTTTTTTATCGCGCTAATGTATTAAATTACGAACAATATTTTTTATGAAATTTTAATTAAAATTATAAGTATAGATAATATATATTTTGCACTTTCATATTGTAAGAAACTATATTTATCTTTTTCAAAGATATCAACAATATAACAAATATAATATAAATTTTTTATCTTTTTGAATAACACCAACAAAATAACATTCTGATAGTCAAATTTGTTTGAGGGTATAATTGGAAGTGAAAAGCCAACCCAAAACCATGTATTCTCTTTATATATAACTAACGAAAAGACGGGCACTCACATAACCATCTTTTCGCTCTTTTTATTGCGTTAATGTTTGAAAATTATGAATGGTGTTTTTTTTTATAAAATTTTGATTTTGATTAAAACTAAAAAAAATAAATGTTTGTTGCATAAAACCAAACTAACCATGATTATCTATTTCAATGACACCAACAATATAACAAAAATATATATTCTAATTTTTTTTTAATGACACCAACAACAATCTTTATTATAGAAAAAATTGTTTAAAGGTATAATCAATAGTGTGTGTGTGTATATATATAAAGTAGGTTTTGATGCCACGTGTCACTTCCACATTCATTCTCAATATTTTTATTATTTTTTTTATTTTTAAAAACCAATATTTTATTTAACATAAATATCTCAACAAACTTTTGATCTTATGCACTCAATATTTTTTTTTTAATTTTTATTGAATTTCTAATATTTTATGTAGCAGAAATATCTCAACAAACTACACATCAATCAATCAATCAATAGTATATATATAAAGTAAGGTTTTTATGCCACGTGTCACTTCCACGTTTATGCTCAATATTTTTATTATTTTTCTATTTTTTAAAACCAATATTTAATTTGCATAAATATCGCAACAAATTTTTGATCTTATCTATTATATATTTTACTTAACTTTTTATTGAATTTCAAATATTTTATGTAACAATTTTATGTAATAGAAATATCTTAACAAACTGATATGAAACCCTTCAATTATATCCATTACTTAGCTTCAGTTAGTTACTATGTAATCTTTTAGTACCATATTATTCAATTACTTTTTGTTTGAGGAAAAAGAGGCATCAGTTAGTTATTATATTATCTTTTAGCAGCATATTCTAATGCAAATCAATCAATCAATCAATATATAGTATATATAAAGTAAGGTTTTTATGCCACGTGTCACTTCCACGTTTATGCTCAATATTTTTATTATTTTTCTATTTTTTAAAACCATTATTTAATTTGGCATAAATATCTCAACAAATTTTTTATCTTATCTATTATATATTTTACTTACCTTTTTATCGAATTTTGAATATTTTATGTAACAAAAATATCTTAACAAACTGATACGAAACCCTTCAATTATATCCATTAAATATTATTTTTTTGTTAGGAAAGAAGCTTCGGTTAGTTACTACGTAATCTTTTAGTACCATATTATTCAATTACTTTTTGTTTGAGGAAAAAGAGGCTTCAGTTAGTTATTATATTATCTTTTAGCAGCATATTCTAATGCAAATGTTAACTATAAATAAATGAGTTTTTTCATTAAAAAAATAAAAATAACGGAATTTTTGTTAATCACATATTGACATATTTTGAGCGCAATCCGAAACTCAAACCTTCTTTTGATCTAACCTTTTTCCTTCTTCAGGTTTGACATTCTTTTGTTATTTCTTTTACTTATATTTTAATTTTTATATAATATATATATATATATATCAACCACTTTCTTATACTACTTTCTGATATAACATGTTTTCATCTGTGTGTTATTTTTATTTTTGAAGACAACTTTTCAAACACCATCTTAAAAACTTATAATGATGGTTACACACATATTTACAATACCTTTATTCAATTTTAATCCCTAACTAACCAATAAATTGTATCACTCTGATTTTTATTTTTATTTGCATAAATTATGGCTACTAAATTTTACCTCATTGATAGCATAACCATCAATAATAAATACAAAGTATGGAGATTAAAGATTAGGATAATTTGAATATAGAGAATACCAAACTTCAAAGATCAAGACCAGATTGATTTGATCGATATGGTTTTTATGGATGAAAAAGGATGCCTCAATTCTTTTTCTTTGTTAACTTTTACAAACTAACATGACTTTACATTATTTAAAATTATTTTATATGATAATTAATCTTTACAAGTTTTATTTGTTATGTTTTATTATTGTTTTTAGAACATTCGTATGTATAGTTATTCGTGTTTTTTGTTGACTTTTGTTATTTCTAATATTCTAAGGGAGCAAAATTCAATGCATTGTTGGAGTGACGAAGTGACAAAATATCAATTTATTTTGATTGAGGGAATGTGTTACGAGATAACAAATATCTCAGTTTTTAAGAACAAGTGTAAATTTAAGCCAACTTTTCATGACTATAGACTATTTTTTTAATGACATGATCACCGTGGAACCGGTTTGATGATTCAATTGTTACTTTTTCTGCATTCAAATTCACATCTTATGATAAAAATAATTAAAGTTAAGAATGAATATTCACACCTAATTGGTATTTTTTTTTAAGGAGTTAATTTTTATATCTATTGTCTATTTATTTGTTATAGTTTTTTATTGCATTAGATATTAACTTCACCTTTTATATATTTTTAAAGATATTATTGGAGAATTAGCTGCAAAGGGAGAACTCGCATAATACAAAAGTGGTGTCCAATCAACCAATTACATGCCTTTGCAGTTGGATGATCTTGAGAAATTTTTATTTGATGTTTTTGTTCCACTTTCATAAGCTTATATAATTTAATCTATTTGCAGAGGAGGGGAGAAACTCAGGTGCACGCTATGGGAAGAATATGCAAATCAACTTATTGGCTTTATGTCGAAAATCCAAATATACCAATTATTTTGATATTGCAATTGGCTAAGTTTAAATTATATAGAGATATTTTTCTTAAGAAATTCTTACATGTTTTAAATTAAAGTTTATTGTGTATATTAAAAATTGTTTGAAAATGTTTAACTTTTATTTTATTTTGGACTTTTAGGAAAAATGAGAGTATCAAACACACCCTGTAATAATTCAAAACTAATAATTAACATTGTTATTCCTAAAGTTCAACAACTTCAAACCAGGTATTCACAAATTACTAATCAAATAAAAATCATTAATTAGGAAATTCAATTATATTTTGTTTCATGAAGAGAAGATAATTTCTCAAGTAACACAACAATTGTGTAATTTTATTAATTTAATATCGGGTATGGATTTATGCGAGTCTTGAAAACGTAAAAAAAGATAATTTTATTCTATGTGTCAATATTTTTACTAAATTCAGTTAATTTTATCTGTCTGTGCATCTATAAATTTACGAGTATTTATAATATGGTATATTTTATTCTATTCATGTGTACCTATTAAGATATTCGTCCCGTAGCGATCCGAGATAAATTTTATTTGCGGATACAATACATAATTTTTTTTTGTTCTTCTTGAATATGTGTAACGCCGGGTAAATACACTAGTTGAGATAATGAAAAAGTAAGTATAAACATACTCATTTAGTTTGTTACACGTTTTAAATGATAAAGAAAAAAACCAGACATATATATATTCATACCGTGTTTGTTAAATTTTTTTGATATTTAAATTTATTCTTATCTATTTGTTACATATGCTATTTGTATTGAAAATTGAGGGCATCTTTGAAAAGTGAAAAAATCAGTCTAAAAGAGCTGAAAGTGGTTTTTTTTTTTATATATAGTATAGATAATATAATTAGCAAAAAGACAGGCACTACCATGCTCGTCTGTCTGCTCTTTTTACCGTGTTAACATATATGTATATTTTATTACGTTCGTTCATATAATTTTGATACAATTTTTAAATATTAATGGAAATTATTCGTCCATCGATTTATTAACAAATGACTGTCAAAACATATAACGAAATTATTTATCAACTCGACGTATTTTGGTTTGTTTGTATATAAAATAACAATAGAATAACGATCATTTTCTCATTGATTATATTTATAGTGAGATATACTTGATCTAGTTTGTTGGACTTTTTTTTTAAGGATAAAGTAAAAAAAAAAACTAGACATATACTCATATCGTGTTTGTTACACAATATATTTTGTGTATAACAAAAAATCTATTTTGTTTGGTAACTTTTTTTAATATTTGAATTCACTCTCATATCTTTTTTAATTGATAAAGAAAAAAAAATCATACATACACAATTTCTGCAATTTTGTATACCCCTCTTGTTTTTATAGATCGATATAATTCGTCAAAAGGTTGAGTTCTTGCTTCACTCAACACCTTTTCTTTCTTTATTGTCTTATAATTTTCTCTAGTTTCCACATTTTCACACCTACACTAATCTTTAAAACATTATCTTTTGATTCTAACTTTACTCTAAACACTTTCGTTCCACCACCAAGACTATTTATCCTTGATTCCAAAATCTCTAAATTCTCCTAACGTCTTTTTTGCTACTTTTCTAATCTTATGTGTCATCTTATCCCACATATCATTTGTCCTTCCTTGTTGCTTTCTGAAATATCCCTCTAAGATCTTGTGTAAGAAAGTTCTTTGTTTTTTCACATTTTAAATGCCACCACTTGATATGTGGAGACCCAATGTGGATTCTTCTCTTCATTTTACTCTTAACCCTTACATCTATAATTAACAATTTATTGATGTTAGCAAGCTCTCTTAAGGTATGACTTTATAGTTCAAACAAATGTGTTCATCTAATTTTCTAATAAGAAAGAAATATATATGAGAACTGACATCCCAATCTTGTATGTGATAAGATGCTCCTTTGTTTTTTTTTCCCTTCTAAAAACGCGTATTAATTATAGTAATATCAAAAATCCTAAAAAAAATCTAGGATGAATTTACCATCCGCATTTACCTCTCTAAGGTCATACTCCTGACGCAAGCCTTTAAATCCTCTCGGTACGCTCCCTGCATGCTCATTTAGGTCCTGTCCTAGAAAAATATTTTATTATAGTGGCATATCTTGAATTAAGCTTTCTAAATCCTCCTGAAACATTTACTCAAAGGTGTTCTTCTAACCTTACATAGGGCGTATAAACACTAATAACATCAAAGGTGTTCTGTTTCACTACAATTTTAGAACTATGATGTGATCACCTATCTTTTTTTTTTCCTTCTAAAAACGCGTATTAATTATAGTAATATCCTTCTTCCACGCCTTACACATAATCATACATATCCTATTTTTCAATCTAACTTTGCCAATGTTCGAAAACCTTCTTTAGTTTCTTGTAGGGACATAAAATTAATCTTCATAGTCAAAGTGTCCAAAACGAATAACTATGCAATACATCTGCCCTTGCTAATTTAATATTGTACTTGAGCTATAAAACGTATTGATTTCGAACGACGACCTAGCATTCACAATATTACATATTTGGTTCATGTCATAGAGATTAAACAAAATTTTATTTTGACGGTCGACTGTTAACACATCATCTCATTTTATCCGAAACATAGGATCAGCTATGCATAACAAGACTAACATAAAACACATGGTTTTATTTTATTAGATAAAGAATGATAAATTTGTAAATAAAAGTTTAGATTATAAATTTGTAAATAAAAGAGTTTAATTCAAATAAAATAGCGAAGGCAAAAAATTATACAAAAAATCTACATTCTCTTCTTGTTTTTTTTGTGTGTGAAGGAAAACAACTGATATTCTCTTTAAATATTGGTATAAATATCTATAATTATAGACAATGCTCAATTTTATTGAATAAAAACATAATTAAGTCCAAATACATGTACCTATAGAAAAAGTCCAAATACAAGATTAATTTAATAATTAAAGAATTTAATAATTTAGTCAATAAAATAAGAAGATAGTTTTTTGGTAAAAAAAAAAAAAGGGTATACAATAATTAGGTGAATAATGAATCGGCATACATGGGATGAGAGGATGAATCTCATACCGTAGAAGTTTTCAAAAGATAAAGCAATATACTAAAATAAACAAAAAAAAAAAAAAAAACCTGCGGTATGGTGTGGTGTGGTGTGGTTTGGTTGAGTGAATCTAATCTAAATCTAAACACCAACCAAACACAAAAAAGAGATGAGATAGAAGTGAAGTGTGTTGTGTGTGAAACTTTGAATTGAATTGAATTGAATATCCAACAATGGCATCTCTATCCCTCTCTTCCTCATTCTTCAATGCCTCCACACGTCTTAACCTACGCACCCCTTCCTCTCTTAAACTACGCACCAAACCCCCTTCTTCCTTCTCCGTCAAAGTCAAAGCCATAACCCTCACTCAAGACGACCTCAAAAAACTCGCCGCCGATAAAGCCGTTGAATATGTCAAAAGCGGCATGGTCCTCGGCCTCGGCACCGGCTCCACCGCCGCCTTCGTCGTCTCCAAACTCGGCGAACTTCTTAACTCCGGCCAACTCACCAACATCATCGGCGTTCCCACCTCCAAACGCACCGAAGAACAAGCTCTTTCTCTCGGTATTCCTCTCTCCGTTCTCGATGATAATCCTCGTCTCGATCTCGCTATCGATGGTGCCGATGAAGTCGATCCGTTTCTCAACCTTGTTAAAGGCCGCGGTGGTGCTCTCCTCCGTGAGAAAATGGTTGAAGCCGCTTCTGATAAATTCGTCGTGGTCGTCGACGATACAAAATTGGTCTCTGGTCTCGGTGGAAGCGGTCTGGCGATGCCGGTGGAGGTTGTTCAGTTTTGTTGGAAATATAATTTGATTAGGCTTCAAGAATTGTTCAAAGAAGAAGGTGTTGATGCCAAATTGAGAGTGGATGAAAGTGGAAAACCCTATGTTACTGATAATTCTAATTACATTGTTGATTTGTATTTTAAGACTCCCATTAGAGATGCAAATGCTGCTGGAGCTGAGATTTCGTCTCTTGAAGGTGTCGTCGAGCATGGTTTGTTCTTGAACATGGCTACATCCGTCATCATTGCTGGTAAAACTGGTGTTGAAGTGAAAGAAAAGTGATTCATTCATCATTGATTTTATCTGAATTGTATGTTGAGTTTTATTTTTCATCTTGTTCTTTATGAGTATGTACTCTTGTTTTACTTGGAAAAATACAATAATGAAAACATAAATGAAGTAGCCATCTTGTTTATGACACAAATGTTTCTTTTACCTATTGCCTCTAATTGCCTTTATTAAGTGAGTGTTCCTACAACTACTCAAATGCCAAAGAAGTAGTGCTTGCATGACTCATTTGGATAGTTGGTTATACTTCAACAAAGTGAAATGACGATTCTAATTTATTTTATATAACTAATATATTTTTAAGTGGTTCAGAGCTTGATGACAATCTATATAGGCTTTTGATTAGTGAAATATTATCTTCTAACTAATTGACCAATGAAAAATATTTGTCTCATGTACGGTTTATGAAATAAATTAGTATAATAATTTGCTTAAAATAAATTTATTTAAAAAAATCACAGCACTAATGAAATACATATTTATCTTTTAATCAATTGATTAGTAAAGACCCTCGTCTAAATGACCAGCGAAATATATTTGTCGTGTATATATTGCATACAAATGTATTTTATTTTATTTTCACATTTTTACATAGAAGATATTGAAAAATCACATTATAAATGTGACACATATTTCTGGTTTAACTAATAGATTAGAGAAAGATGATCATGTAACTAATCGACCTATGAAATCACATTATAGGTGTATCGTAACTTTTAAATTTGAACAAGTTATGGTACACCTCCTTTCAAAAAGAAAAAGTTATGGTACACCCATAATGTGATTTTATTGGTCAATTCGTTACACATTTGACCATCAACAATCATTTATTAATTGATGTATTATAATTTTGTTCAAATTTTAATTTAGAAGATATTGAAGAAAAAAAAACAGGGTATTTAGAAGATCAGTTTAACTAATTGATTAGTGAAAGATCGTCTTCTAAGTTGGAACTATGTAATTTTTTTCTAGCGACTACTCGACTAGTAACAAGATTAAAATATAAATTAAATACTTTGATAAGTAATTTCATTCAATAGTTTATAAAATAGTACATTGATTTTTAGGATAAAGATATGTTTGTTCTTTAAAAAATTAAACATACTTCTTTCTCCTTTATTTCTCCCTTTTTTTTCTCTTCTCATCCCTTTTTCTCTTCACAATTTTTCCTCCCATAGCATAAACATGCAGATGGACACTGACCATATATTAACTAAATATCCAATGGAACCTTCTTGGCCCGGGTTGAGCTTGCTATGGAAAGAACTGAAGAAAAAAAATGATATAGGTACATCTGAGCAGTTCTAATCTTTTGTTGATAATTTGTGGACATTTATTAATAAACAATTCAGATTATGTAAATAATAATTGTTCATTTTAGTGTAGCTAAATCTGCCATGTGAGATGAATGAAAGAAATAGGTGGCAAGCCCAGTCTCACCTGAATTGTAAGCTATTGGATTCACAAGATTCGAACAATCAGATTCCAAGACTACCTGAGCAATTAT